>Ga0209296_1000162_pt1 | contig 59006 bp, 45 predicted proteins | sample S_130206_EF_Meta_FD_187319 | JGI IMG/M metagenome (GOLD analysis project Ga0209296, IMG submission 187319) | Freshwater microbial communities from Lake Simoncouche, Canada to study carbon cycling - S_130206_EF_MetaG (SPAdes) (version 2) | ecosystem: Environmental > Aquatic > Freshwater > Lake ...
TCACTCTTACGACGTTATTCCTCAGCCACACCTCGCTCTCGTCAGGCTGCCTAGTCAGCTGGCTGCGCTCTTCTTGAGGGCTTTTGACTCTCTTGACCATAGGTCGAGGCCCTCGGCATCAGAATGGGGGGCGGCGCTCTATGGTGCGGCCAAGCAGGGTGGAGCTGTCCTTCTGCCGGTAGTTCAGCCTACTTACTCTGCGCCGACAATGAGAGAGAGCTGCCATGGCCCACGCGGAGACATTTGTCCGGGGTTTCGGGCGGGTAATGTGAGGAGGGGGATTCCTAACTATATCCACCTGGCTGGGGCGACTATCTATCTATGCCCACAATGTCTCCCTTCTCATCAAGGGGCTGCCCCAGCTCAGAATTGCTGGGGTGCCTGGGGCAAGACCTGTCCGCACGAACTCTCCGGTAGGTTCAAGAACGGTGTCCCTAATGCCGCGGCTCGCGGCGGCCTCTCCGTCTACTTCTGCGAAGACTGCATTAAAGACCGCTAGGAACTCCTCCTAGGAAGGCTGGTGCCCCTGCCTGCGAAATTCTATCAAGCCCCCTTCGCGTAATGTGATTAGCGCAATATAGGGCCAACTTGATCTCTTCTTTGCTCAGGTATTCTGATTTATTACTCTCTGTTAGAAGGCAGCTCCTTCGCCTCACTGTCACGCATCTTTGCATATGCTGATTGACCCTTTGGCGCAAGCATCAGCGCTTCCGATAGATAGGCCCTGACTGCCTTCAGTGCTTTGGACCTGACTTCATGGTTGCCTGGGCTTATAGCCAGTGCGCCTACGCCAGGGATTAGCTCACGATATTTGGCGAAAGATTGATTTAGTCCTCCTTCGGCAGGCCTGTCTCCGGGGAAAAGAATCACGGATGCAGCGGTTCCCCTGATGGCCTCATTGTAGGTGTGCATCTTGTATACGTCCTCCGGCTTTGCATCATCGTCGAAAGTGGTCCCCTCCGGCCCTTCGAAGTCTCCAGCGCGAGTTAAGTCAAGATTGGCGATACGGAATTTGGCATCGAAATGGATAAAGGTGATCTCACCTAGTTTTTCAGCAGAGCTGCGACACTGTTCGAAGCTTGAGCCGTAAATAAGCGGGAATGTTTCAACGGTGTAGTCTGGACGTAAGGTTAGGGAATAACTCGTGTAACCTAGGCCCGGGCTAAAAGAGCGGTTGTAATAAAGAGATACGAAGCGGGCGGCGTCTCCCTTTCCAAGTTTCAATGTCAGGCGGGGGGCGTTACTTTTGGCAAGGGTTATGGAGGCTGCGCCTTTGGAGTTGAGCTCTTTGACGTATCTTCGGTCCAGCTGCGTGGCTTCTGGCATTTCTTCTAGCGCTTCGGCCATGAAGAAGAAGAGCCAGTACTCATAGAGGTCTGGGACTTGTCGGTTCTCTGCTGTCGGAGAAAGGGCTCCGTTTCCGTTGATATCCTTGATCGAGAGGGTCTTGTTTGATACGACCCAGCTCCGAAGGTAGTGTCTATAGCCTTCGCGCTTTTGCAGGACTTGGTTTTCAAGGGGAATTCGACCTAGGCGACTAGCACTCTTGAAGGCTTCAACTCGCGACTGTTGCTCAAATTCCGCATGAAGTTCAGAGGCGAGATTGGAGAGTCTATGTCCGTATTGCTTGGGGTCATCTTTGATGGCGCGGCAAGCCTCGGCAAACTCGCTGATAGCATGCTTAATAAAACGGTTGGGCGCGGTGTCGGTGGTATCTCTTCGTTTTCTTTCCAGAGCTTCAAATGGGACGGGATTTCCTTCCCTATTCATGCCCCATCGAATTCGCCCAATCGGGTCGCCCATTGCGTGCATACCTGTTGCTAAGCTTGCTGGCATCCACCTGTCTTCCGACTCTAGTTGGGAGTGCGGTCGAGCTTTAATCATACCCATCGCTGCCCTGAGTTCGTTCAATGGCAGCGAAGCGTGTAAGAGCAGGAATTTCTCTAGGGGGGTCTTTTGTTCGCCTTCTGCTTCGATGAGTTTTCCTTGGGTTGGCGCCTCTGGATCGAAGAGCAGGGCAAGGGATTTATCCGTAAGGTCTCGAAGTAAGGCAAGGTACTGCTCTTCGTAAGCTAACTTAGCTGAGATGACCTCGAAACGTAATTGCGGTCCGTCCTTAATGCCGATCCAGCCGGAGCCTAGGAAGTTTCCGAATCTAAGTACCCCCTTGGCTTGTCGGTCGTCCGCTTCCCAGCGTACTCCAATCCGCTTAGCATCTCTTAAGGATGAATCAACTGCGGGTAGCTTGTCTTCTTGGATAAAGGAAGGGCCGTCCTTTGAGTTGTAAAGGATTTCCCATTGATAGTCCGTGTTTTCAAGCAGGCGAAGTCTGCAGAGGAAGTCTGCATTACTGGCGCCTGCGTAAAATGCTTTCCCGTCATCACGTGACGGACCGAAGAGTAGGGGGGCGCTGAAGTCTGTTGCTAGAATGGCGGGGCGAGATTCTCCCTGGGCCTCTGTGAACAATTTTTCGAGGTCGACTGACTTTCCAGCCTGTTTAGTTCCGATATAGATCCAGTAGTCTTGGCTGATTTGAGCCAGGACGTACTCGGACTTGATCGGTTCTTCTGTCACTGGATGAAGCTCACAAACTGATCTGCTTTGAGCTGACGGCTCATGGACTCGAGCTTATCCTTACAGCGATTAAGGTCATGTGTATCGCAAACCTTAATGAGTTCTTCCAGTACTTTGCTCAATGTGCCGGCAGCGCCGTTTAGCTTGGGAAGCACCTTTTGAAGGATGGCCTTGTCGATGAGGCTCTTGGCATCCTGCTGTGCGACAATGTCCGCTTTGGCGAGGCCTTGGGCGCTAGCTATGAAGTTGAGGCATTCTCTAGCAGTCCGATGTGCGAAGACAAAGCGTGTTCCCTCAAGTGCGGCGTGAAGGTCCTCCAAGACTTCTGTCAACAAGTCGTGATTGTCTGCAGATAGAGATTTGTCTCTGAGGAGAGATATCCGCAAGAACTCGTTAATCTTCTCAGGACTTAGTGCCTGTAGTTCGCTAGGCACGGCTCCTTCGAGTCCTTTGGAGATTTCCCCCCAGGAAACTTTGAATTCAATGACGTGAGCTCGATCGAGGACCTTAGGGCTGAACATGTAGGTGGTCTCGTCGATGTTTACGGTGCCAATAACGAATAAGTTCTTGGGCCAGTCTATCTTGCCGCTTACCGAGACACCATCCTCAGTGAGTAGCGCTTGGTCTGAGTCGTGAAGTTTCAACTTATTCCTGGATTCCATTGAGCTCAGGAAGTCGGAGAAATAGCGCTCAACATGCGAAAGATTCATCTCATCTAGAATCAGGAAGTATGGCTTTCCTGGATTATCTAAGGCCGTGAGGATGATGCGTAGGGCGGGGGGGGCGACATAGGTCTTTCCACCTTGTGCGAGGAGATTTCTGAAGCCCAGTAATGGGCGGTTGTCAGTCCAGTCTGCACCAACTGCGATAACTTCTACATTATCGGTTCCGGCAACTGACTCCGCGGCTAGCTTAGCTGAGCGTGTTTTGCCTGTTCCGGTTCCTCCTGCTAGAATTACGAATGGTTTGGCCGCTAAAGCTAATACAATATGATTTTGCATGTCGTTTTTCTCAGCTATCGTTTCCTTGACGGGCGCTGGTTCGGCGGCGAGGTGATCAATTTCTATCGGAAGGAGGCTTGTTACTTTAGTACAAATAGCCAAGATTTCACCCACTACACCATACGTTTTTGACAACAGTTGCCCTACCGATTCGGCGGTTAATCCTTTGTTATCTTCTATACCTGTAGATCTTAATGCAAAGATAGCCAAGGCGGACTTAGCGTCTTCGTCTCTAAGCTTTGAAATTGCTTCTTTGAAGCTAGATAGGCCGTCTTCTAGCTTAAGTTTCATGTTATTTAAAATGAAACCGGGTGGGTTTTTTGAATCGCCACGCCTTTTTATGGCGCTCAGCAATCTGGAATTAAGAAAATTGCGTGGCGGCGTGGTGTCGGTTTCATAGCCGCTATTGGCGACACCGAAGCTGCTTATAGTGCCTTGATCCGGATTATCAGGGTGAATTGCTACCAAGCTCTCGTATCCCGACATAAAATCTTTCCTGTGTTCGCCAATTTTGGACTCGAGGTCTAAGGAGACTGTCGACTTTTCGGTACTGACCTTGGCAAGTGCCAAGGTGTTAAAGATCAGATTTGTAACTTCATTGGGTGTCGGCGTGTTTTCTTTGAGCTTAATCTTATCGAGTAAGAAAGTGAGTGTTTCCTGGCTTAGGTAGTTCATATTTTCAGAGCGGCTTATTGTTAAGTTTGGAAGTAACCTTAGTTCATCTATATCAATGTTTTTAAGTTCGATTCCCTTGTCGGTGAGGGTCCATGTTCCTCTTTCAGATTTATCTATAAGTCCACGATCTTTGAGCAACGTACGGGACCATTCGGAGATTACGACATACGATTTTTTCCCATTTCGTGATGTCTGCTGTAGTTGCTCTGTTGTTAGTCCTAGGCGTCTTGCAGCTTTGTCATTTAATTCGGCTGATTTGTTATCAATGCCTTTATCGAATTCCCTGAGGTTTGCTATGGCCCATTCGTATTTGTTTTGCGTAATTTTCATCTTTTTTACTCAAATAATATAGTTTCTGCCTTGGTGGTAATGGAGGAGCCGCTTTTTTTAAGCTCTGCGTATCTGAGGTGCATCCCTTCTTCGGCGCGCTTGGGCGTGTTTGATAGGTGGTCCTTGATCGCAAGTCCGATTTCATAAGCCAACCTTGGAGGTATCGCATTTCCGATCTGTTTGTGTTTTGACCGGAGAGTGCTTCCTCTGAATTCAAACCAGTCGGGGAAGCTTTGAATTCGTGCGCAATCACGAACGGTCATTAGCTTATCGCTACAAGGGTTCCATACGCATGAATTTTCAGGCGTAAATGCGGCCGTCATTGTGCCGCAGATATCATTTTTTGTAAACTTGCGGTAGAACTTTGGTGCATGATACTTCTTCATGTTATCCCTGATTTTCTTGAACCTTGGTGTGAGCTTGCCGTAGGGGACGTCCTTCCATGAGCCCCCTGGCGGCACTAATTTGAGCATGCTTTCGGTTCCCGGACTAAGCTTTAGTCGCTCTTCTCCATTTGGAATTCCTATTGAGCTGATTCCGAGAATTTGCCCCATGAGTAATCCATCCTTTTCTTTGGCTGACGGGAAAATGAAGTACGTTTTTTTCTTGGTTCCGACAATCAGGAGACGCAGGCGTCGCTGACCTACCCTGTAGTCTGATGCGTCAACTAATTTAAAGCTCACTTTATACCCCTTCTCTTCAAGGTTCCGCATGATTTTTTCGATGACTAATTTGCCTTCATGAAGGCTGGTTGTGATTCCTCTTACGTTTTCAAGCAATACCACTTCCGGTTTAAAATGGTCTACTGCTTTGAGCACGCTCATGTAGAGTTGTCCGCGTGGGTCGCTGGTGCCCATTCTGTCCCCAGCGTTCGAGAACGGTTGGCATGGGAAACCTGCGGTAAGCAGGTGTATCTTTTTCCCTTTGAACGTTGGCAACTTAATCGTAGTAATGTCCCCGCAGACGGCAACGGACTTTTCCTTGTCAAGGTTATGCCAGAACGTCTCCACAGCATTCTTTTCGATGTCGTTTGCCAAAAGCGTTTTGAATCCAGCGTAGTGTAAGCCGATATCGGTTCCGCCTGCGCCAGAGAATAAGCTGACATGGTTGAAGGCGTGGATAACTTTTTTTGATTGACCGAAAGGGGTCCATGGTAGGTCTTTTTTTGATGCCATGCTTAACGTCAACGCCGCTTGTTGCGGGTGTCAATAGGCATGAGTTGGAGTCTTTGTTTCAAGACTTTTGGCATCGATGGCCATCACATGATGACTACCGGCCAAGGTAGCTTGGGTCCTTCGTCGAGTATGAGACTTACGACTGGGTCTGTTTTGGCGAGCGCATGGTCGCCCCAATTTTGTCAGTAACTTTGTCCTGGCATATTCTCGCATTTCTTGTCTCCTGGCTTTCTGCCCTTATTCTTAACGTATGTCTTCTAACCCGATCCCTGTGGTGGACCTTTTTGCCGGCCCTGGCGGGCTTGGCGAGGGGTTTTCGCGCGTAGACGATGGCAAGGCCTTCCGGACCATCATCTCGATCGAGAAGGACCCGCATGCGATTGAAACCCTGCGCTTGAGGGCCTTTTACCGTGCATGGATGCGTAATCACCGGAAGGTTCCGCCCGCATACCTTGATCTACTGGCTTCGGATAACTCCGAGGCCAAACAGGCTGCTTTGTCCGTACTGGCTAAGCTTCCTGAATGGGCTGAAGCCCATGAAGAGGCCTGTCACCTAGAACTGGGTAAGGACAACTTGCTCATCCACTCCTTGATCAAGGAGCGCTTAGGAAAGACCAAGAACTGGGTCCTGATCGGCGGACCTCCTTGCCAGGCTTATTCTCTGGTGGGGCGTTCTCGCATGCAGAACCATGATGGACTTAAGGCCGACCATCGTCACTTCCTCTACAAGGAGTACCTTACCATCATCGAGGAGTTCGAACCCGCGATCTTCGTCATGGAGAACGTCAAGGGACTCAATACGGCCAAGGTCGCCGGTAAGCCCATTTTGCCTGCCATCCTGAAGGACCTGCGTGACGCCGGTAGCAAGGGGTATGAGCTCCATTCGCTGGAAGCACAGGAGGGCGCCTTGCCCGGCATGGGCTCCGACGACTTCCTGATCCAGGCCGAGCGCCATGGCGTACCGCAGACCAGGCACCGCGTGATCATCGTCGGTGTGCGCAAGGACCTGAAGATAATCCCGGAACCGCTCCTTGCCCGTAAGCCTGTCACCGTGACCGAGGCGATCGGTGACCTACCTTCCCTCAAGGGCTTGGATTCGGGGGAGGATCGCAAGGATTACAGCCTCAAGCAGACCGGTAAGCCTATGACGCAAGCCAAGGGGCTGCGTGAAAGCCTCCCCAACAGCCTGTTCGCCTTCCTCTCGCCTTTATCCAGCCAGCTGGCTGACGTGCTGCTCAACCACCAGGCCCGGTCGCATATGAAGGAAGACCTTGAGCGCTACGCCTGGTGGGCGGCTGAGGCCAAGAAGACCGGCAAGAGCCCGACTTTGCACGATAACGTCCCCAAGGCCCTTCTGCCGAAGCACCAGAACGTCCATGACGACAGCCCGATGGTCTTCGCCGACCGATTCAAGGTGCAATTGGCCGATAAGCCGAGCGGGACGGTGACCTCCCACATCTCCAAGGACGGTCATTACTACATCCATTACGACCCTGCCCAGGCCCGAAGCTTCTCGGTACGTGAGGCGGCCCGGATTCAGACCTTCCCGGATGACTACTTTTTCATGGGTAACCGGACCCAACAGTATCACCAGGTCGGTAACGCCGTCCCCCCATACCTCGCCTATCAGATCGGCCAGCGGGTCTGGGCGGCGCTCCGTGGATAATTTTTATAAGAAAAATAAGGTTTAGGTTGGCGGGCTAGGGGGTGCCTAGGCATAACGCGGGGATGTCCGAGCAGGAGCTGCCCCCTTCCGCCCAAGCGAGTATCGAGAGCCTCCGCGCCTTCGATTACGGGCTTCCGTCCGCCTTGGCGGACCTGATCGATAATAGCATCACGGCCGAGGCCAAGAACATCGATATCAAGGTGCGCTGGTCCGGGGCCACTTCTTCGCTGGCGGTCTCCGATGACGGTCAGGGCATGACGGAGGAAGAACTGATCAGCGCCATGCGCTTTGGCAGCAAGAGCCCCAAGGAGAAGCGTGCCGAGAAGGACTTAGGACGCTTCGGACTGGGACTAAAAACCGCATCCATCTGGGCCTGCCGTCGGGTGACGGTCATCACCAAGGCGAAAGGCTCATCCGTCGTCGCCCGGTGTTGGGACGTCGATGTCATCTCTGAGCGCGATCGCTGGATTCTTTCCCGTGGAGAAGGCCGTCTGATCGATGACCTCTGCGACGAGCTTAAGAAGCGAGAATCGGGAACAATCGTTGTCTGGGAGAACATGGACACTCTCCTCTCGGGCGGCGTCGACGGAAACCCGCGTTCAGAGACTTCTTTCAACGCGAGTTTCAGTGAGGCGCTCAACCATATTGGTATGGTCTTCCACCGCTTCATTGAGAAAAAGAATGTCTCGATTGGCGTAGGTAAAGTGAAGGTTATCGCTTGGAATCCGTTGTCTTCTAACCCGGCGCCTGAACTCGTTCCCGCCGACAGCTTCAAGTATAAGGGTGAGGTCATCAAGGTCACCTGCGGTATCATGCCGCATCCTAAGCGGCTTTCGCAGCAGGTTGCCGAGACGGTCGGTGGTCCGGCTGGGTGGTACGCCCAGCAGGGCTTCTACGTCTATCGCCGCGACCGTATCATCGTCGCCGGCGGCTGGCTCGGCATGCTCCGACCTGCCGACCACTATAAGCTCGCACGCATCGCCGTGGAGGTCCCGAACACCTTGGACCTCGACTTGGGGGTGAGCGTAACGAAGACAAACGTTTCCCTGCCTGACGGCGTCAAGGAGCGTCTCAAGAAGGCAGCCGAAGCCCTGCGTGAGCGCGCTTATAGCATCTATCGTCATCGTGGCCGTAAGGCCCTGGCTTCGACCGTCGAAGGCGATATCCAGTTCGCCTGGACGAAGATGGAGAAGGCTGAGGGAGGACTGACCTACTTCTTGGTCAACAAGCAGCACCACCTGTACAAACGTGTTCGCGCAAGCGTCACCGACAAGAAGGCTTTGGAACTTCTGATGAATCTGCTCGAGCAGACCCTTCCCACAGCCGATATCGGCCTCGCGAACAGTAATAAGCCTGACTCCGTCGCCGGTGCCTTTGAGGGCGATACCGACGAAGATCGCCTGAAGAAATTCCGCGAGGCATTCACCGTTTACAGGTCCATGTGCGACAACGACGCCGAAGCCAAGGACATGCTCCAGAATACCTACCCCTTTAGCCACTTCCCCGAAACCATCGCCAAACTCTAATCATGGAAAACGACCCCACCCCCGTCCTTAAGGCCAACGCACGCGTTGTACTCGATCGCTTGCTTAAGGGCCGTGATCCCAAGGTGCCTACCGAGCAGGAAGTAATCTCCGCGGTCGACACTGCCATCAAGATGGTCGAGCTGGGCGATCCTGACGCCGCTGCCTTAATCGATGAAAAGGTCAAGAAGGCCGTCACCGCTTATCTTTTGCACAGTTATTCCAGATTGGTCGGCGACCCCTTGGTCCTCACCGGCGACCATAAATCGCATATCGAATGGCTCTACGAGCGTAAGCCGAAAATCGATTGGGCACACTGGAATCGCTACCGCCAATACATGCTGGACGCGGAAGGCATGCCGGACCCCGTCGTTGCAAAGGTAAATACCGTCACGGACCAGACTCTTGGGCTCCTTGAGGATCCGACCCGAAAGGGCATGTGGACGGTCCGTGGCCTGGTCGTCGGCAGCGTCCAGTCGGGTAAAACGGCTAACTACTGTGGCTTGATCAACAAGGCCGTCGATGCCGGCTACAAACTCATCATCGTCGTCGCAGGCGTGCATGATAACCTGCGTACCCAGACCCAGGGGCGAATCGACCAAGGCGTCGCAGGTAAGGACACCCGCGCGGGTGCCACGACAGGTACTATGTTCGGTGTGGGGGCTTATGGTGACGCTCCTGTGCTCCATCAGCTGACCACCTATGACGAAGACTTCAGCGCGATGGCTCTGCAGGGACAGAACGTCTCCATCGGGAGCGACCCTATCGTGCTGGTGGTCAAAAAGCATGCGTCGATCCTCAAGAACCTAAGGAAGTGGGTCATGCGTGTGGCTGAATCGCCGAAGCCCGCCGATTTGAAGAGAGCCGGCCGAAAGGATGGCGACGAAAAGTGGATCTCGGGTTGCCCGATGCTGCTCATCGATGACGAGGCTGACCATGCCAGCATCAATACCAGCAAGACGGAACGTACGGCGATCAACAACGCGATGGTCGAACTGCTTACGGTCTTCCAGCAATCTAGTTACGTCGGCTATACGGCGACTCCCTACGCCAACCTGTTTTCCGACCCGGATGATGCTGAGAATATCTTCCCCCGTAACTTCATCGTCAACATCCCGGCTCCCGACAATTATGTCGGCGTCTCAAAGGTGTTCGGGAATGACGATGACCCCGACAGCGGAATTGAAGGTACCGTCGGTTTGCCGATCGTCAGAAATCTCAATCTCGTCGATAAGGGTTACGAGTCCGTTGTGCCGCCGAAGCACAAGATTGATTTTAATCCGGAGATCCTCCCGGAATCCCTGAAGACTGCGATCAAAGCTTTTATCATCACGTGTGCCGTGCGCAATGTTCGTCGCCGAAAGTATCCGATGTCTAAGCATGACTCAATGCTGGTGCATTTATCTAGATTCACCGACGTGATGGATCGCTTCCACATCCTGCTTCAGGCCGAGAAGGATAGGCTTGAGGCTGCGATTCGAACTGGGTCGGAGTCGATGCTGAAGGACTTCAAGAAAGTCTGGGATGATGATTTCGTGCCGACATTCTCAAAAATGCCTGTGGCTGATCAGGGTATTGCCGTCGAGTGGGATGCGGTTGTCGATGAATTGCCTCACGTCCTTCGTAAGGTTGCCGTCCGTAATATCCATGGCGTAAGCGGCGAAGTCCTGGATTACGACAAGCAGCGCGAGAATGGTCTCTGCGTAATCGCTATCGGAGGAGACAAACTTTCCCGAGGCCTTACCTTGGAGTCGCTCTCAGTGAGCTACTTCCTCCGTACTTCTAAGATGTATGACACGCTCATGCAGATGGGCCGTTGGTTCGGCTATAAGGACGGCTATGTCGACCTTTGCCGCATCTATACCTCAGGCACGCTTATTTCTTGGTATAAGCACATCGCGTTGGCGGATCGCGAGCTGCGCATGGAGTTCGTCAAGATGTTCGCCGCCAAGCAGACCCCGATCGAATACGGGCTCAAGGTTCGTAGTCACCCGCAGGGTCTTCGTATCACCGCGCTTTCAAAGATGCGGAGAGGGACGAAGCGAATGCTTACCTTTGCTTATCAGCTTGTTCAGACGACCAAGTTCGAGAAAGCGGCAATCCCAGAGAACTTCGCTGCCTTGGAAGCCTTTTCCGCTGGCGTCGAGGGATGGACCAAGCAGAAGAATTACCTCATGAAGCGCGGCGTGAAAAGGTCCGCTGTCAGGGATTTTATTGCCAAGCTTTCTATTCCCTACGGAACGAACCTCTTCACCAAGCAGGCATTCATTTCTTTCTTGGATAAGCAGCACATCGCCAACTCCGGATACGCGGATAAATGGACGATTGTATGCGCCTCAAACGATCCCGATAAAGCCGCTGAAGCACATCAGTTTACGCTGGCTGGACAGCCGGTGGCTCCGCTTCGTCGACAGATCGAGGATGACCAATTCGACATTCCGGAATTTTCGCCGAACAAGCATAACTTACTTAACCCGGGCGACCAGGCGATTGATATTAATCTAGACGAAATTACTCCCGAGGTAGCCGTTAAGTTGAAGGAGAAAAAAGGGCTCGATGCTCACCACGATCTTGTTGATTCATTCGTCGGAAAGTCGCGCGGTGAGCTCGCGTACGCGCTTACGTTGAAGAAGGTCAAGGAAGGTGATGAAAAGCCGGCGAGGGCGAATGGCTCCGATTGCCGTCTTGTTCGCTCAGAAAATGAAGCTTTGTTGATTATTTATCCGTTCGTGCCCACCATCGACAAGGTAGATCAAAAGGTGCCTAAACCTGTCGTAGGTATCGCTGTCAGTTTTGCTGCCTCCGATAATGTCGCGGCCGTCGAATATGTGACGAACTCGGTTTTCGAGAGAGATATGCTCGGTATAGCCGATATCGATGACGGCTATTACGACGAAGATGAAGTTCCCACCGCTCAGCTCCAGGACTAAGCCATGAACATGTTCGAAATCATTCGGGAGGAAATCCGCTCCCAAGGCATCAGCACCGGATATATCATCCGTAACTCTTCCCAAGACCCAGATTGTCGCACTGTCTGTGCGGTGTCTTCGGATGACCTCAAGGCGCACTTGTTGGTCAGCTGCTCGCCGGCTAATCAGCCTAAAGGAGGGAAGCTGCCGACGCTACGTGGCTTTGAGGCCAAGTCGGTCTTCTTCAACGGAGTAGACTATATCGCGATTTCAGTGGTAGACGCGCCCGGCACGGACATGGCCAAGATTGCCGAAGCGGTCTTGTTGCTCGTCGCTGAAGAAGCCCCGAAGGGGGTGGGGGAGCGACAGACGGCTGAGGCCATCATTACTTCGATCATCAAGCTGCAGAACCTGTTCACTAACAATGGGGGGCCCCTGGGCCCGGAAGCCCGCGTCGGGCTCTTTGCTGAGCTGGAAGTACTCAAGGACTGGTTGATCCGAATCGTAGGCCCGGAGGCCGCTATCAAGGCATGGACCGGCCCTAAGGCGGCCCCGCAGGACTTTCAGGCCGAGGGCTGCGCCATCGAGGTCAAGGCCACCCGCTCCTCGCTGCCTCAGCGCATCAAGATCTCCAGCGAGCGTCAGCTGGAGACCCGCAACCTAAACCGGCTCTTTTTGGTCCGTTTCTCGGTCGACGAGAAGCCCGCCCAAGGTGTGACTTTGCCGCGGGCTGTTCTTCAGCTCCGCTCACTGCTCCAGTCTAACCCTTTAGAACTTTTGGATTTCAATAACCTGCTCACCCGTGTCGGTTATCATGATCACCATGAGTCGCACTACCAGGGAGAAGAGTATGCCATCCGTGAACGTTTCGTCTACGAAGTGAAGGAGGGATTCCCTCGCATCATCGAGAGCCAGCTTCCCGCCGGCTTGGGTAAGGTGTCTTACGAGATTGACGCTGGTTCCTGTGAGCCGTTCTTGGCCTCTGAAGCCCAGGTCCTTGATTCTTTGGCCTTACGTAAATGAAGAAGGAACTGTTCATCAATAGCTTCGAGGCTCAGGTCCAAGTCGAGGCGGACAAGATGAGCGTCGCCGGTGACGCCCCCGAGGCTTTCCATTGCGCGGCCGTCGCCCAATTATTCTTCGAATGCCTCAAGGAGGCGGATATCGGCCTGCTCGATTTCGAACCGTGCTCCTATTACGCCGAGGCAAGTCCTGGCCAAGGTGAGATCTCCATCAATGGATATTACCTCTCCGAAGACCAATCTGACTTGCACCTTTTCTCGGTGGTCAAGGCCGATGCCGTCGGCTCGAAGGTGAGTAGCACCGATGTCAAGGCGGCTTTTGATAAGGCATTCCGGTTCTTTAAACGATCCGTCGCCAAGGGCGAAACTCTGTTTCATGAAGAACTCGACGAGGCTTTGGCTCCTCATGCCGCCGCGAAGGCGATTCATGCTGCCAAGACCTATATCACCGCCGTCAACGTTTTCGTTTTCACGGATGGGGAGTGCGAGCGTGCCTCCGTATATTCAAAGGAAATAGATGGAGTCGCGTTCAACCCTCAGTTCTGGGACATCGAGCTCCTGCATAAACAGATGATCTCTGGCTCCGAGCGAGAAGAGATTGTCATCGACTTTAAGCATGAGCACGGTGGCACCCTGCCTGCCATGAAGATGCTGGAGGCGAAGGGCGGCTATATCTGTTACGTCGGTTTCATCAGCGGCTCTATCTTGGCCGATATGTACGCCAAGCACTCGTCCCGCTTGATCGAGCAGAACGTCCGCATGTATCTCCAGGCACGCGGCAAGGTGAACTCCGGCATCCAGACGACCATTAAGGACGCACCGGGTCGTTTCCTTGCCTACAACAATGGACTGTCTCTCACCGCTAAATCAGTTCAGATCAGCGGTATTAATCAGTCCGGACAATGTCAGATTGAGAAGATTACCGAGCTCCAGATCGTCAACGGCGCCCAGACCTCCGGTTCAATCTTCCACGCGTTCAAGAAGGAGGGCAGGGATATCTCCGGTCTGCGTGTTCAGTTCAAGCTGACCGTTCCTCTCTCTTCGGACGCCATGGTCGAGCTGGTTTCCGCGATCTCACGGTACTCTAATAGCCAGAACGCGGTCAAGGTCACCGACCTGAGCGCGAATCAGCCTTACCATGTCGAACTTGAGAAGCTTTCTCGCTCCATCTATACCCCAGTCAAGGGCGACGGTTCCGCTCCGACGCGCTGGTACTATGAACGAGCTCGCGGCGCATACATGATCGACCGTGGTAATCATTCTGGAGCTGCTTGGCTTCGCCAGAATCCTCCAGAGCAGATGTTCACCAAGGTGGACCTCGGTAAATCCGAAGTCACTTTTTGGGGCGAGCCTCAGGTCGTAAGTAAGGGTGGCGAGAAGAACTTCGTCCACTTCATGGAGCAGATCACAGAGAAGAATCCCAAGGTCGATGAGGATGCCTTCAAGGATGTCGCCGGACGACTCATCCTCGTTCGGAGCATGGAGGATGTGGTCAAGGGTCTCAAGCAAGGGGGGTATAAGGCCAACGTCGTAGCCTATGGCTTGGCATATCTTTATTCCAAGTACGGTGCCCGACTAGACTTCCACGCTATCTGGAAGAGCCAAGCGGTGAGCGACAACATGAAGAAGGTCCTTACGGTCCTAGCCAAGCGTGCCTTCGAGCACATCAACGACACGCCTCCTGGCGTCCTCAACGTGACCGAATGGGCCAAGAAGGATCGCTGTTGGGAGACTTTCGCCGGCAAGTCCATCTCCATCGAGCTCGGTGAACAGGACGGACTTAAGGCTTCTGGCGCTATCCCTGGTAAAACCACCGTTGGTATTCCGAAGAAGCCCAAGGCAGGCACGAAGGAACTCCCTGAGGAGATGCGGGACGCCGCTGCATGGATCGAGATGACCAAGTGGTCTCTGGATAGGGATGATCATACGCCCAAGGAGCGTCGTTTTATGAAGGGCGTCTCTGTCATCCTCAGGAAGAAGCAGGATTTTACGGCCGCCCAGGTCAAGTGGGCTATCTCGATTTGGGAGTCGGCCCAGCAGGCTGGCTTCAATCCTTAGTCTTCTTCGCCCACCAGTCGTCTATCGGGTCGCCCTCAAGGCTGAGAACGTCGTCCAGTGACCATCCTGCCAGAACGGTCGCGAGGAGGACTTCGCCGGGTACGCATTTACGAATACCACCTTTGAGACTGCTGGGATCGACAGTGTCTCCCTCGTCGTCGCTCAACATCGCCCAGATCTTGGACGAGTTCCGGCGAAGCCAGTCCCTGGCGAACTGATTGATCCCTAACGTGCGGATTTTCGTCTCAGCCGTCTTCTGGTGCTGCCGGACACGTTCACGCGTCACTTTCATGGTCCTGCCTGCTTGATCAAGCGTCCTTGGCTCATCCCCGAGGAAACGCAGGGTGAGGGCCTGCTTTTCGTTGGCAGAGAGGGGGCTGGCTTCCATGAGTTCGTCCGGGGACATCTCACTGAACCTATCCATGTTCCGCGAAGACCCTTTAGCAGCCCAGATGAGGCATAGGATCACGGTTCTGATCTTCTTTTTGCCGAGTTTCGGAGTGTGGAATATCTGCTCCTTGTCTTCGAAGAGGAACTCTTTCAGTTGACGCGTTCGGTACTTGTAAGGCCACTTAAGGTTCATCTCGGCCGCAATCTGCAATACGACCATCTTGTCTAATCCATTTGTTTGGATAGCTTTCTGTATCTGGGCGAAATGTCGGACATAGAAGTAACGAAGCGCGTCATCGTCCATCTCCAGGAAAGCTTCGATGTCTTGGTCTATGCCTTGTGTAGGGCCGGCTTCGGATACCTCGTCTGTGGTGATGTCGCCGGTGTTTACGTATTGGTTGAGCGCTTCAAGGAACTGTCGTTCTGATTTTAAGCCCCAATTACGGCCTGCCATGCGGTCTGTCTTGTAGGCGAATGCGTAGAGGCTCAGGGCTAGTGACTCCGCATAGCAATTATTCAGGCGCACGATGGGGGTTATGGCGTCCATCCCGACTTTCCTTAGGCGATTGGCCAGATCGTCGTCCAAAGGCGGTAGTCCGCAGTGTGCCTGCTCCGTCGTCGGGGCCGTCAGGTGCGCATCGATACGGAGAAGCAATTTCTCTAGAGCGATGTCGAGGCGCCTTGCGGAAGTCTCGCCCCAGTTGGGCAGCCCGGAGCGGTCTGACAGGTTGACGAAGTCTTCCACCGTTCCGCCCGTCTCTTTCTGGTACCTCTGGTAAATCCTCGTGAGGCGCGGATCACGCGTGAAGTCTTCGATGCTCATCGACGACAGCTTCTCCTGCATGATCCTAAAGGCCTCAGCAGAAAGCATCTCTTTGAGCCTATTCATTTTAAAGGGGCGTTTACTTATTAAATTTCTAACGGTTGAAATAAGCCGAAAGGGCGATCGCCTGATGTAGGGTTTTCATGTTGCTGGCATCTAACGTCCCGCGGATATCAGGCGGCATGTCATCGAAATTAGTTTCAACGAAGGTTCCTTTCTCTCTGTAGAACTTGCCATTGACGTATTTGAGCCGGTACGGCAGTTCGCTTAAATCAGGCGTTATAGTCTCTAGGTTTTTTAAGGAATTATCCGTAAGTAGTGACGCTTTAGATGGTTCGCCGAGATTGAGGAATCCTTCGCTGTTATTTTTAGGAATTAGGTTGGCTACGCCTAAGATGTGGGGATTCCCGTCGACTAGCACGGAGAGCTCCGCTGAAGGCACGAAGTTGTCATCCTTCAGAATTACGAGGTTAGTGCCTTTTCTTTCCAACACAAAGACATGAATGCCTTTTCCGTCTGGCTTCATTTCGATCAGGGTGCACTTGTGCCGATAGACCTTTGGGAGTTCGAATGGGTCGCTCACTAAGACCCAATCATCAATAGGGGGTATCGGGGCTTTTCCCAGATTGTTAAGGTTATTACTCGGGGCGCTCTCGTGCATGTCCCTAATAAGTTACCAAACTGACCCGGTGTTAAGTGAATAATCTTCTATTAACTATGTCGGGAGGGGTGGGGGTATCCGTCTAAGCCTTGCCTGAATTGTCTCAAAGACTCATTCATGGCCATGGCTCGATGCATCCCCGATACGATTCCTCAGCGACTTCATGTGAAGTCGGAGGCACGCTTGTTCGAGCGCCTGCGCCGAGAGCTGCCCGATGACTACATACTGCTGCACTCGCTGAATATCATGGGTAAGCGGCCGGGCTCCGATGTGGAGTCCGACTTCGTGCTACTACATCCTAAGTGCCGCCTGGTGCTGGAAGTGAAGGGCGGCGGTATCGAGTGCATCGAGGGCGTATGGTCTACGACCAACAAGACCGGCAAGCATGTAATCACGCCTCCTTTCCATCAGGCCCGCTTCAACTCGTTCGACATCTACAATTACCTGAAGGACCAATTCGGTCCTGGCTCCCTAGGCTATAAGTCCCTGTTCGGTTACGCTATCATCCTGCCCGACGTGGACTTGGAGGTCCCGACGATCGAGGGCGACCCGCGCCGTATCATCGGTAAGACCGAACTGGAGGCGACTTCGATGCTCGATATTGTCGAACGCCAGATCGCCGTCTCGGCCCAGATGTACAAGGATAAGTTCCCCGATAAGGACGAACCCGCGCTGATGAGCCCAGAGCTCATAGCTGAGATAATCCAGTTGCTACGACCAGACCTGCGTCTGATTCCCAGCCTGTCGTCCGACGAGATGGACAAGCAGCTGCTGAAGCTTTCCGCCGAGCAGATGCGTTCGCTGAACATGATGGACCGTAACCCGCGTCTGCGTGTCACGGGCGGTCCCGGCTCGGGCAAGACGTTGCTGGCCTTCGAGACCTGCCGTCGTGAACTCAAGGCCCGTCCCGATTCGCGGATTGGCCTGATGTGCTTTAACCGCCACCTTGGGTCTTTCCTCGCCGATGTCTCCAAAGCTGAGGGGGTGCCTGGGATTGATGCTGGGTCCTTCTACTCTCACTGCGATCGGCTGATCGGTAACGCTGGGGACCAGACCGCTACCGACCCTAATTACTTCCACCAGCGGGTCAGGGATGCCCTAGCTGCCGCCCGTAGTCTCCCCGAGGAGTGTAAGTTTGACCTCCTTGTGGTAGACGAGGGTCAGGACTTCCGTGACGACGGCGATAAGCTCGCCCTGATGGATGCCCTCCTAAAGGGCGGCCTCTCCAAGGGCCGCTGGCGCTGGTTCGAGGACATGGACCAGATACTTAGCCCGGATGCCCCTCATCCACCCTCTGGTGGTCATTTGGAGTATTTGCAGGCCTTAGAGGCCGGGGCTGAGGCCTTGATGGTACATAACTGGCGGAATACCGACCAGATCGGGCGAGCCGTGGCCAAGGTCATCGGCCGGACGGACATCGAGACCTCGGGTATCCCGGGTCCTGCGGTGGTCAGCGCCCCGTACCCGCCCGGCCGGGAGCTGGAGCTGCTCAACCTCGTGCTAGCCAAGCACGTCCTCCCGAAGCACCTGCCCAAGGACATCGTCATCCTGAGCCTACGTGGGGCAGGGAAGGAGTCCTATGCCGGTGCCGCCGAGTTGGCCGGCCTCAAGGCCGTGCCCTTCAATCCCTCCAAGCCCTACGAAGAAGGGACCATCCGGACCTCCACCGTCTTCAAGTTCAAGGGCATGGAGAGCCATGTCGTCGTCCTCACCGACCTAGACAAACTCGACAGCCCCCGCGACCGCCGCCGGGCCTACGTCGGCATGTCTCGCGCAAAATACGCCCTTTATGTGCTTGGACAGGCTGAGGCCTTGGTTTTGGTCACAGGCTAATGTGAATTCGGAATTATTCCGTTTCTCTCTGGTCTGGTCTTAGATGACTAAATAAATACAACTATGTTGATTTACAATAAATCAACATCATGGTCTTTTGATGGAAAAACTGAATAAAGATGCAAAATCTCGTCGTTCTTGGTTAGTTAAGACAAAAGGTAACGGCGCAGCGGAGATTTCTAGACTTATCAAGGGCGGCGTTTGGGAGCTCCATCTTTTCGGGGATGGTGTTGATCCGAGGGAATTTGAAGGTCGCAAAGATGACTTCAGGAAAGAAATGGCATCAGCTGGCGCGCCGAGATGGGGAATCCAGGTGTGGCCGTTGTGTTGGGAGATGAAGAAGGGCGACAGAATCGTCATGCTCGCGGAAAAGAATTCGCCCCTCATTCCTGTTAAGCCTGAGCGTGGTTCTAATATTGTGGCTAAGGGCACGCTGTTAGGCGGTTTTTCCATGGTGAAGTCGAAAGACTCGAAAACCCAGAAAGACAGTGTGATTTATTCAATAACTGTGGCTTGGGAGGATTTTACCGGAATTGCAGCGGAAGGCTCTGGCCTGGAAACGGAAATGGTCTACGACATTACTGAAAATTCCACACTTCTCGCCCAAATCGGAGAATCGATTGATGAGGATAAGGCTGAGATTGCTGATGAATCTTCGAGCTTACACCCGATCGAAAATTTCAAGAAAAAGTGGCCGCTTAATCGCATTCTATGTGGACCACCCGGGACTGGTAAGACTTACAACACGGTTAACGAGGCCGTCAAATCATGTAATAGTATGAATGATGCTTGGGTGGCGCCCGGTCTCAAGGGTAAGGAAGAGCGGCAGAAATGGATCAATCAGTATCAGGAACTAATCAAGGACGGGCGTATCGAATTCATAACGTTCCACCAGTCGTACGATTACTCGGACTTCGTCCAAGGCATTCGACCTAGGGAGCAGTCTGGCGCCATGTCGTTCGAGTTCTTCAAGGGCCCGTTGCGACGGATTGCTGATGCTGCTGCGGCAAGCTATCGTTCCGGCTCTGGGCCAGTTCCGTACGTCCTGATCATCGACGAAATCAATCGCGGCAATGTCTCCAAGATCTTCGGAGAGCTTATCACCCTCATCGAGGAAGATAAGCGTGGCGTTTCAGGACATGCCGTGGGTATGTCCGCCCGCTTGCTCTACGAGAAGTCGGATGCCCCTCGTTTTTACCTTCCTCCCAATCTTTATATAATTGGTACACTGAATACCGCGGACCGTTCGGTTCAGCGGCTTGATTCGGCGATGCGTCGCCGTTTTGATTTCGAAGACTTCATGCCTCAGCCCGAGATATTGGGTGGTAGGTTGGAGGTGTTTCTCTCCGAACTGAACGCTCGTCTGCTGAAGGCGCTGTCTGACCCGGGTTCGCTGGTCGGGCATGCTTGGTTCATGGATTCTGAGGGTAATCCGATTTCGAACGACGAAGAGTTGGCCCGTGTGCTTAACAACAAGGTAATCCCCTTGTTACGCGAGTGGTTCTGGGACCAGCCGGATAGTCTTAAGTCAGTTATCGGAGAGGGTGCCCATAAGCTTGTACTCGAAAAGGGTGGGGTGTTGCAGCGCCGGCTTTCGGGCGGTGAATTGAATGCCTTCTTAGAGTCGTTCTCACCCAAGAGTTAATGATCAAATTCGCCCCGAAGGTATTTGAGAACGACTACATTCCTATCATTGATGCTAGGCTGGAAGGTTGCGTCGAGACCAGCGGCGTCACCCTCGCGGAGGCTGAGGCGATCGAGGATCTTGCAGAAGTCGAATGCCTGGGAATCAATTCGGCGAAATGGGCCAAGATCGACCGTAAGGGGAGGCGAATTAAATTAGGACAATACGTTGGGCTGGTCACCGTAGGTCAGCTCAGCTTCGAGATTCTTCCAAAGGTCGAACGCTACGGGAGCAAATCCCCAGGAGCCGGCGAGGCTGACCTGCGCGGGATGATCGCCCTAGCCGAAGATTTCCATTATTCGTCTCGCAGCTTCGATATGCAGGCTGGTCATGACAGGAAGCTGCTGGAGTACATGGCCGAGAGTTTTTTCAAGAAGCTGAACGGTGAACTTAACTTCGGGCTGCGCCGTTCGTATCAGGAGCGCCGTGATTGCCTTCCTGCCGTAAGGGGGCGTCTCGATCTCGTCGCGCTACCCTTGAACTATTGCCGCCGGCCGCATGCATTGCCGTGCGTCTATGAAGAGTTCACGGAAGACACCGTTCTCAACAGGATCATGAAGCAGGCCGTGACTATCCTGGTCAGGCACCCTGACTTTTATGCCTTCAGCCCCAAGGTCATCAACTTAGGGCTCGGTCTCCTCGATAGGATGGTCCACGTAGGGGATTCTAGGTATTCTTATTCCGAGGTATCTTCGGTAAAGCCTTCAAGGCTGGAATCGAGGTACACGGACCTGGTCGACTTCTCGAAGAACATCATCAGGGGCAACCAACCATTCGTCAGGACTTCAGAGCCTGGCAAGGTGCGTCCTGGGTTTACGATGGTCTGGGATATGTCGACCGTCTACGAGGCTGCGATAGCCAAGAAGGTCGAAGCCTATGTCGGAAAATATTATCCCGGCTGTCGCGTTGTCACCCAAGGCAGATTTGATAATAGCGAAGAGAGGACGCGTGGTCATAGCGGATACAACTCTTATCTTGCCCATGAAGAAGACGGTAAGACCGGAAGATTCAGGCTTAAGCCGGACATCATGATCATCGGGCCTGACGACGCAGTGCTGGCTGTACTTGATACCAAGTGGAAGAGCTATGTGCCTGAATCGGATCGCAAGTCCAAGGCTGACGGCGATGATGAGGAGCAGAACTATAAGAACGTGAAAAAGGACGACGCTTACCAGATGCTGGCTTATGCGACTTCTAAGCGTAAAGACGGCAAAGCTTCTTATCCTCTGGTCGGATTGCTTTATCCCTCCCTGCAACCTGCGAGTGCAGAGGTTCTGTCTTTTACGAATCTGGATTCACCAATCCATCTCGCATGGGTGCCAGTAACCGAGGGCGGATTGGCTGGTTTCAATCTCGATTCTATCCTCGGTCAGGCTCTTATTGCTACGAAGACGCCTGAGGCGAACGAATCGGTGTCACCGATAGCTTGACCAGGCCGCAGGCCTTAGTTCGCTGGGTTTGCGCGCTGATCTAGGCTATCTAAACCGAGTTCGTGCGAATTCCTTGGATGCTTGGGCTTTGTTGCCGTTAGGCTGAACGCGGTTTACCCCTTAAAGTTAAGCATGAAGCATAAGGTGTCGGGACTAACGCATTTATATTTTTATATAAAAACACTCAATCCGCTTGATCGCGCGGACCCCTTGGAGATCCTGCACCTATGACTACATTCAGCAAAGTGTTGGATAAAGAAGTTCTAAATATGTCGGTTTCTGCCGTGATGAGTTGGCTGGAGCATGGCACGATCAACCTGAACCCTGATTATCAACGAGGATCCGTCTGGAAGAACGAGCAGAAGGTTTATCTGATCGATACCCTCATCAGGGGTTACGACATTCCTAAGCTCTACATGCTTAAGCAAAAAGACGACACCTACGACGTGGTGGACGGCCAGCAACGCCTCCGTACTCTTGACGAGTTTGTGAAAGGAAAGTTTACCTTATCGACCTCAGGGTATGAGGGGGAGTTTGCTGGAAAGAAGTTCGCACAGCTTCCCCCGAAGGTTAAGAACTCTATCAACGAATTCGAGCTACACATCGTAGAACTTACCGGCGATCGATGGACAGATGACGTCATCCGCGATATTTTCCAACGGCTTCAGAAGGGTACTCCTTTGAACCCTGCTGAGAAGCGCAGGGCGCTGACTGGTGGTGTCGCTACTGTGGTCGCAGAACTCGCGGAATCCCGTTTCTTCTCCGAGTGTTCGCAGATTTCTGATTCGCGTTACGGCTACGAAGATGCGGCCGCAAAAATACTACACCTGGTTTTTGAAGGAGAGACGCAGGGCCTGAAGGCTGCTGCGATTGCGAAGACCTATAAGACCAACAAGGATCTTACTCCTGGCGACAAAAGGGTGCAGGCAATCAAGCGTGCGATGAACTTCTTGGCTAAGTCCATGCCTGGTAATCCTTACTTCAAGAAGTATTCCGCTCTGAGCGTTACTTCAGCCACGGTCGAGATGATGGAGAAGTACTCTTTCAAGGATCGTGAAAAGGATGTAGGTAAGCTTTTGTCACAGATCGACGAAAGACGTCAAAAGAACGATAAACTCAATACCCAGCATGCGGATTACGAAGAAGACCTTGCCAAGCTGACTGCTGCGGCCCGATCCGACCGTGTAGATCATCTCAAGTGGAGGAAGAAGTTTTATATCAATAAGCTCCTGAGTCTGAATCTGAAGCCTATCGATCCAGAACGTCGTTTTGATAAATCTGTCTTGTCCATTCTACTCACCAAGCAAGGTGGTAAATGTGCCAATTGTAATTGTAAGATTACTGCGAAAAACTCCGAAGTTGATCACATTGAGCCTCATTCCAAGGGCGGTGAAACGGATATCAATAACGCGCAGCTTTTGTGTGTTAAGTGCAACCGTTCTAAGGGGGCGAATTGATAGCGCCTCGGGTAGGTGCATTGGGCTGAACACGGGGTCAGGCCGTACCATTTAGGGACTAAGCCTGAATTCGGCTGAAAGGGGGGATTTTGTGTTCAGTTGGTAGGTGGGTACGGCCTGACCCTATGATGATTTCACAAGAGTTGTTCATATTACTGTATAAAACTGTGCCTGTCGGATTGATCTGGGCCGGCGGTCTGGCATAGTGGGTCTAGCTTCGCCCCATGAGCCTCTATTCCAACGATTATAAACTTCCGCAGGTCCTCCGGGAAAGCGGTGATCTTCTGGTCCCCTGGTTCCAGCGTGACTACGAATGGACGGACGAGCACATCGAGAATCTCTTTCTAGATCTCTTCGAAGAATTCGCATGGGATAAGCTCCGTTCTTCCCGGGGCCAGCTCACGGGTTTCCGTGATTATTTCATGGGTACGGTCGTTCTTTGCGGTGACGGCGAGACGCGCCGGATGTTACTCGATGGTCAGCAACGTTTGACGACGCTGACGATGCTCTACGCCATCATCTTACGCCGGATGAACGGCTTGCGCCAGCAGCACGCCGACCTGGCCGACTTGGTCGTCCGTGGGGCGGCCGATTTGGCCAACGCCGCTGGCGAATGCCGCCTACAGCTGAAGCCGGAAGACCTTGGCGCCTATCAGGCAATCCTCAACGTGCGCGACGGACGGACCGACGTCGATCATCTCGACGGTAATGCCGTTCCCGAGGCGTTGCGCACCCGCGCCTTGCCGTCGGCCTACATCTCGCTCCGAGTAAAGCTGGAAGAAGTTCTCGATGGTGCTGAGCAAGCCGGCTTCGACCTAGCTGCCGCCCTCCGGCTGCTGTATCACATCATGACCGAAAAACTCGTTTTCGTCTCGATCCGGACCGACGATGAGGATTATGCGATCAAGCTTTTTGAGACCCTGAACGCCCGTGGAGCGAAACTTAATCCCGACGACCTTATCAAGAACGCGCTTTTCCTAGAAGCTCGGGGTAGTGCGAGCGCCCAGGACAAGGTGACACGTACTTGGAACGCCTTCGCCAGGCGGATCGATGATTCATCGGACAGAATTGATTTCCTGCGCTACTATTGGAACGCCCAGCGCGTCTTCATTGGTAAGTCGAAGGTCTACACCTATTATAAGGATTGGTTCCGCAAGGACCTTGCTGCCCGTCTCCCTGCGGATCATCCGGAGGCAGGAATCTCTCACCCGGATCGCGTTAATACCTTCTGCAATGACCTCGAGTTCGGTTTCGAGTCCTACAAGGACCTGTGCGCTGCGGAAGGTAACTATGGCTTCCTGCGTGGGCTGCGCATCCTTAATGCGAAGATCTGCCGACCACTTTTGCTGGCTGCCTTCATTGCCAAGAAACTCGAAGATCCTGTCACCCGACGATCCTGCGTCCAAGACATCACCCGGATCTGCGAATCCGCTATGCATCGCTGTTCAGTAGGCGACCAGGTTACTAACTCCTTGGAGCATGGCTTCCAGCGTGCAGCTCTTAAGCTCATGGAACTTTGCAGTCAGGGGCAAGAATGGTCCGAAGTGCTCGCCGTGATGCGTGGCATGATTTCAGACCCCGGCTATAAGGTTCCAGTAAATGAGCAGATTACGGCAACGCTCGGCGCAATGACCTTGAGTCCTAAGGATCTCCAGAAATACCGTTGGCGCGCATTCTTTGCTACAATCGACCGCTATCAGGCTACGCCGACCGGACCCATCGTTCCGAAGGTCAGCGAGATCCACCTATCTTATATCGTGCAGGGCAATACTCCGGCGCATCAGTCTATCGGTAATGTCCAGGTCACCTACCGCGATGGCTCGAACAATCTGCAGCCCGTCATCAATCCGCCTCTGACTGACCTTGCCATGGGTCGGTGGACGCTTGAGAAGATGAGGATCCGCACGGCCAATCTGAGTGATCTTGCCTGCCAGGCCTTTGCTATTGGCGGCGGCCTGGCTTGATTAGCCGAATATGGCTCAGGCCGAGGCCGAACACGGGGTCAGGCCGTTACTGGTCAGGTGCTGATACCAAACGCGTAGATAATGTGCGGATTTGGTATCAGGTGGATTTAGTAACGGCCTGACCCCTTGGCCTGGCGTAGCAGCTTGCGTACGTTGGCGCGCTGCCGAGGTGCAGGGCCTTGGCCAACCATGCTGAACTCGCCAAGGTACGAGCTTGGATGGCCTGCGCTACCGCGACCTTGACGCCGGCACTCTTGCCGAGGCCAGGTAGATCCTCCGGCAGGATGCCGGCGGCGGCGAGCGCTTCGCCTAGGATGCGTTCTTGTTCGGCGGCACGTTCCTGTCGGTGGCCATCAGATGTCATCCCAGCACGCACGGGGAGACCGACCGCTTCGGGCAGGCCCCCGGCTTTGGTCTTACGCGCCAAACCGAAAAGCTCGTCATCGGTGAGGCTGCGTTCGGCTGATGCCATGCGTAGGCGCAGTCTTTCTTCGTAGGCATGCCAGCCGTCAGGGTCGTCCTTGAGTCCGTACAAGGCTCCGAGCATCGGTCCGATCGTCAGACGGCCTCGCAGGGAGGGCTGCCAGATCAGCCGGTAACTGTTCCATGGGTAATACCGAAGTTCATCCAGGGATACGATTCCTGCCGCGACGGGGTTGTAGTGGACATAGTCGACCTTGTCTCCTGCTAGCTGGCCGAGCGGGTAGTGGTCGGCGCGGTAGCGGGATTGGAAGACGTGACCAATCGTTCCCCGGAAGGCGCGGTGTTTGTTCGCGAAGGCCGAAAGGAGGGCATGCATGCCAACTTCGATGTCCGCCTGGGGTGTCGTGAGCGCCAGGTGGAAATGGTTGGTCATGATCGCATACGCATGGAGTTCCCAAGCCAGCGTCTCGCTCACCTGGAGGACGGTCTCAAGGAAGACGGCCTTGGCCGAGTCTGAATCAAAGATGGGCTGACCGAGCTCCGCTCGGTTATAGACGTGATAGAGGCCTTGGTTGGAGAGCGTGCGCTTCGATCGGGGCATGACTCCTGTTGCCATGAAGATGACGACAAATCCAAACAGGTTACCCTTCAGGGACTATGCCCTAAGACAGGGGGTCAGGCCGTTACTCGCTAACTGCTGATACCAAACCCGAGGATAAAGGGTAGTTTTGGTATCAGGGAGATTTAGTAACGGCCTGACCCCTTGCTTGGTTAATCGGGCGCTTGAGGGTCTTCGGAAACGCATGACGATCTTAGTCGTGTAAAAAATAAGCGCGGGTCGGATGAACCGAGCCCGCGCCGACTGGGATAACCCCTGTCCTGCTTTTAATCATAATGCATCCTCGCCGTTTTCAAGCCGGAAAAGCCTCTAGGGCAGCACGCGGTACTGCCCCTAACTCGAGACAGCTATTTCGTGACGCGGTCCCGACCCTACCCATGTTAGGTGATGGCGGTTAGCGGTTAGCGGTTGGCGGTTGGGAGCGCAGTGAGCAATTAGGACAGCACGCGGTGCTGCCCCTACCTCGAGGCATTATTCCCGCCACCTGCCACCCGGGGCTGCCACCCGTCACCCGAAGCGATGTCATCTCACCTTTGCACTTTTGCACAGGCCGCAGGCCGATTTGCACCTTTGCACTTCTTCAGCCAAGCCAATACTTCCACACCATCACCATCGCGGCGGTGTCGAGTTCGCAGTAGCGCATGAGCTGGCGGCGGATGGACTTGCGGACGGCCTGGTCTGAGGCGGCGAGGCCATAACGGACATGCTCGTAGGCGAGCATAGCGCCGGGGCCGTTCTTGACGACGTCGAGTTCGCCGAGCTTAGAGAGATCGAGGGCGTTGTCCTTGGAATCCTGCAAGGTGAGGGCGGGCAGGGCGTCGTACGGGCTCTTCACAGGCTGGCCGTGCTGGTCGACGGCATACTTGGGGAAGAGTTTCTGGATGGCGGGGTTCTTCCAGACGACGGGAAGCACCTTCTTGAGGGAATGACTGCCCATCATGGCAGGGTCGTAGAAATGCCCGCGCGAGATGACAACGAGATCGAGGCAGCGCTCGCTCTTGACGGCGGTCTTCTTGGTTTTGGCGTTCGTTCCCCAATTGCGATCCACCCACGATACGAGGTCGGCCTTGGAGGCATCGCCGCGGATCTCGTCGGCAAGTTCCTGGGTGACGACGACCTCGTAGTCGGCCCAATGGTAGATGGTGCCCTGCTCGCCGAGGAGCTTGCGCAGGGATTCGAGGAAGCCGACGTTGGGATTATCGTTCTCGGTATCGAGCCACTCGACGTGCCGGGGCGAGGCGCCCGGGTTATCGATGACGTGGCAGCTCCACTGGAACGCGACCTGTCCATACGGACGACAGCCCGGCGCGGAGGGTAGGGCGCAACGCGTGCCTTCGTAATCGAGAAAGAACAGCGGATAGTTCTCGGGCTTGCAGCGCATCAGGGTCGCCGCATCGCGGACGAGTTCCGGCGAGATGAACGCCCGTCCGGTGCGCACGGCCATGATCTGGCGCTTCCATGTGCGCTGGAACTCGCCGTCGCCGGCGACGTCTTCGTCCTGGAGGTCGGTGACCTGCGGAGCCCGTGGGGCGGCCTGCTCGGCGATGCGACGGACCGTCCCTGGTTTGCGGTATTCCATATTGCCCAGACGACTGAGCGTGAAAAGGTGGTGCTCCGCGCGGGCTTGGGTGCCCCAGCAGAGGTCATAGCCCGAGGTCTGCCCGGGGACGTTGAACTCGCAGTCCTTGCACTTCATGCCGATCTCAGGGGCCGGCCAATTCCCGCTGGCGACGTAACCGGCCAGGCGTGCAGTGGCCTCGGCAATGGATTCCTCGGCCGGGTAGGCTTGGGCGACGGCTTCCGTGGCCTCCAGGATGGCGATCAGGGACGTTTCGTCGCCCGGCTTGGCCGCACCCTTGTATTCGACCGTCGGACGACCTCCTGGGCCATTCTCGGTGAGGGTAAAGAGCCCGCGGACCTCCTCGGGGCCGGCGGAGCCCCGTTTGTTGGGCAGGTAGAACCAGGCGCGGATGGTCTTCTTGATGCCGGCCGCCTGCAGGGCCAGCCGGGCGACGTTCACCTGGTAAGCGAGGTCGACGACGTAAGGCTCCCATCCCTTTTTGAGGAGTTCCTTGGGGTCGGCCTGTAGTTTGGACTCGGCATCGACGGAGGCGGACTTGATTTCGATCAGGTCGAGGGTGTCACCCTTGACGCGGATGATGTCCGAGCGGGCCATCAGGCTGCCGTTCGCGAAGGTCGTTTCGTGCAGGGTGCAATCGCCGGCCTTGATCTTGGCCAGCGTACGGGCGGAGGCCTCGGTATGGCTCTCCTTCGGGACGTACATGTCGTCGCCAGGGTAATAGACCTTTACCAACTTCTCGAACATGTAGCCCCCACGGGCGAGCTGCTGCATGTAGCTGTCCTCATCCGTCTGTCGCGGCAAAGCCGGCCGGGCTAGCGCATGCTTCAACTTGATCGGACACGCCAGCCCCAGTTTGAAGAGGGATTTGGAGAGGGAAGGGACGGACATGGGCCTAGGTATAGGCCCCGATTGATAAGTGCAAACGTGCAAATCGGAGCGGTGCTCCTGTGCAAAGGTGCAAAAGTTAAACCAGAGGTAGGGCTAGGGCCAGGGCTGGGGCTAGAGATGCGAGAGGCCCGGAGGCTCAGAGGCTCGGTGGACCAGAAAGCTGCAGCGATTCAGGTGACGGGTGACGGGCACGGGCATCAGGAGTTCAGGAATCGGCCGTTCTGCCATCGGGAGCTGGCACCCGGCTTCCGGCGGCTGAGGGCTGAAGGGCTGACACCCACCGAGGCTGACCACTGTGGCCGTCACCCGTCACCTGGAATTAATCATGCCCGAAACATTACTCCCGGTTTCCGGTTTCCTTTTGAGCGGATCGATTGTTTTTCTTGCGGATGAAATACCTCATCCGCGGCTAGTGTATCATTGGTGCGGCGGTACGTTGACCGTTGGTCTGGTTGTTTATTCTTCGAGTGATGCAGCCACGATCGATTGTTCACCTCAATAGCGCCTTAGCGGCTTCCTTTTCGGTCTTAGGCCGGGACTTGACTAGTTGCAGATATAGCAGATACTGTATTCCTCACTCAACGCCGACCATGGACACCGCGACCAGAATAGAACCTCCCAAAGACAAGCGTGCGCTCGAAAAGCTCGTGCGCATCGCCGGCCTCACGGCCGCCCGGCGCAAGCAACCCTGTCTCGTCGACTCCGAAGGCAGGGAGATCTTTCTGCCTGAGCAGTTGTTCGCGCTTATCGTCATGGTCGCCCGTGACCTCCAGGCTGGTAGGTCCGTCTTCGTGGTCTCGGGCGAGCAGGCGATGACGCCCCAGGCTGCAGCGGACTTCCTTGGCATGTCCCGGCAGTTCCTGGCCAGGTTGCTGGACGATGGTGCCATGCCGTTCCACAAGGTCGGCTCTCATCGCCGGCTGCTTTTCAAGGATGTGCAGAAGTTCGCGACCACGCGGGCGCAGTCTCGTCGTGCCACGCTGGAGAAGCTTCGCGACAAACTTCATTCCGCAGGCGTCGATTCCTGAACTTTGATGCAGCGCGCCCGGGCCGTCGTCTTGGACGCATGCGTCCTGGCCGACTTCATCATTTCTGACCTGTTGCTCAGGATGGCCGAGGATCCGGCGCTCATCCTCCCGCGCTGGTCGGAAGAAATCTGCGCCGAGGTGCGTCGCACGCATCATAAACTGGGGTGGGAGGATTCGATCGCGGAGAGCTGGCAGGAGTCAGTACGGGAAGCTTTCCCTGAATCCTTCTTCGATCCGCCCAAGGAAGTCGTCTTCCGCCTCAGTAATCATCGGAAGGACCGTCATGTGCTCGGAACGGCGATTGTCAGCAGAGCCGATACAATCGTGACGTATAACCTCAAGGACTTTAAGCCCGAGGCGCTTGAGCCTTGGGGCGTGGTCGCCGTACCGCCGGATGATTTTCTCTGCCAACTGTACGAGATCCATCCCGACCTAATGGCATTGAAGGTCATGGATATGGCCAAGCGACATACGCTGAAGGGTCTTATCGTCAAAATCCAGCGAACTGCGCCGAAGTTCGCTGAGGCCATCCGTGGATGACCGGGCCGGTCATCCCTACCTAAGTAAGCGAACAGTACTCAAAGGGGGCAGCATAGGGAGACCGGATGATTGGCTGGGGACATAATGGCCGAAGCATTAATCCCGGTCTCCGGTTTCCCTTTGAGATGCTGAATCGTTTCTGGTGGCGGGAAGGTAGGGCTGACCATCCTTGGTCGGCCGCGGTCGAGCAGGGATGCTCGACCCTACCCGTTACAGCGGATGACCAAGCCGGTCTATCCCTACCTCAATGCACGGACGCGTGCGCCGACGCGTCCCTACCTCGGTACATCACGTAGACTGTATGCGGTCGATGTTGCGCAGATTCTTCAGCCAATCCTTGGCGGCGGCAGGGTAGAAAAGACCACGGATGATGTGCATGCGGTCGAAGCGGCCGGGGGCTAGTTGCCAGCGGTTGCCGAGGTATTTCAGGAGCCCCGAGGTGAGGGCGAAGTCCAGCTCTCGAGGGTAGGCTTCGGCGAGGGTGATTCCGAATCGGCGGTGGAAGCGCGCTTCGTCGATGAAGCCGTAGTTCAGGGTATAGAGCACGTACTTAGCCTGGGCTTCCGCGTGTGGAAGCTCGTAATAATATTCGCAAGGGTTGGCGCCGGCTTTGATCCGGCTTACATAATCTCCGACCGCGTAAGCATTGAAGGACCAATGGTTATCCCGCAGGGATGAGGCGTAGTTTCCGACTCCGAGGTAGGGCAGTCCGTCCAAGAGGCGGCCTTCGAAGCAGGCACTGGTGCCGGTCTCGTCGGCCCGGCGGCTGAAGTTGACCGAGCCGTAAGGTGCATGCCAGCCGGCTGCGGTTAGCTTGGCGTAACCGGCATCGTACATGGCGCCGTATTCAGCCGTGATCGGTGTCGTGGGCGCGATCTTGGTCAGGGCGCGTCCTTTGCCGCGATAGAGGCAATCGTAGGTGGTGATGCTGTCGGGCTGTAACGCGATGATCCGGTCGAGGTCGGCCTCCCAATCCTGCATAGTCTGGCCCGGCAGGCCGAAGATGATATCGAGGTTCAATCGTGCGAAGCTGGCGGCCCGAAGGTTGGCCATGGCTTGCTCGGTCTGTTCAATCTGTCGGCGCCGATTGACCAGAGCGAGGGTGGCGGCGTTGAAACTCTGAACACCCATGCTGACGCGCTGGACACCGCCTCGGCTGAGGACGGCGAGCTTCTCGGGTTCCTGTGAGGCGATGCGAGGGGTGGTCTCGATACTGACAGGGAAGGCGCGCCCGGAGTCCCGGGCGTATGGGGCGATGGCCCGGCAGAGTCGGTCCAGTTGTTTGGCGGTTAGGCGGGTGGGCGTGCCGCCGCCAATGTCGATGCCACGGATCTTGGTGCGGCCGAGCCAATCCGCGTGGCTATCCAGTTCGCGCAGGAGGGCGTCGACATAGCCGACATGCACCTGCTCGTCCGCGCTGACGTCCACGGCGAAGTTGCAATAGAAGCACTTGGCCTCGCAGAACGGCACATGGAGGTAGAGCAGGGCCTCCGGGGCGTCGTGCAACCAGTCGCGGGCTGCGGGTGCCGGCATGCGCCGAAAGTTCTGGAGGAAGTATTCGCGACGAGCCGGATACTGGATGGTGAAGTCGTGAGGGTGCGCCTCCACGAACTTCAACCAGGCTGGCAGGTGTTTGCTCAAGGCTGGCTGAGGATCCGGCGGCTTTCCTGAATTGCCTAGGCCTGAGCGCCAAAGCGCTGCGCGAATGGGCCGATGAATTTCTTCTCGGGCGAGGTGTCGACGATGGCGAAGGTGACTTCTTTGAACGAGCCGGTGAACTCAACGGTAAGGGCTCGATGGAAAAGCTCCGACACGATGTGTCCATCATTGCCGAAGGCACCGCAGCCCCAGGCACCGAGAATCAGGGAGTCGTGTCCCTTGGATTTAGCCACCGAGAGGATCTTGAGGATGCGATGGAAGATGACGTTCGGTAGCTTGGGATGCTCGTGCGGAGGGACCTTCTTGGCCAGAGGGGCGGCCGAGGTGATGAACGAGGCCAGATACGGGGTGGCGAGAAGGTCATGCTGATCATCGCGGAAGACTGGGACATCTCCGGAGTAGATCATGGCGTCGCTGTAGAACGGGGTCCAATTGTCGCGATGGTATTCATACATCGGTGAATCCTTGATTGTCACGAAGAGCGCGCTGGAGCGGCAGAGGTATTCCTCCTGGGCTCGGGCACCGCCGAGGAAGCCGCCGCCAGGTTGGGTCGCCGAGGCGAAGTTCAGCGAGACGGCGTTATGACCTTTGGCGAGGTGGCGTTGGTGGGCGGAGAGGGTGGTCTCATTCGTGACTTCGATTCGGGTCGAGTGAGCGCCCTTCGATGCCGGCTGATGCACGTGGTCCGCATCGTAGAAGGTGGTCTTCTTGAGCGAGCTCAGGGTCTGGGCGGAGATGTCTACCTGGCCGGCAGGGCCGGCGTACTTGCCGGCCTTGGAGATGGCGACCGCCTCTTCGCCCAGGCGCACGGCGAGTTCACGGGGAATACGGGGATCGAAGTCGCTCATGGTGAGTTATATGATTTTTTGGGGGGTTCTGGCATGCTGACAGTCACTGTTAGCATTGCAAGTGAATTGGAACAGGGTCATGAACAAGATCAACCGACTTCCGCTATGTCCCTCGAACGATTCGTCCAAGCCCAAGAGAAGACCTATGCAAGAGCGTTGGCTGAACTAAAGGCCGGCGAGAAGACTGGCCACTGGATCTGGTGGATCTTCCCGCAGATGAAAGGACTAGGGACGTCACACAATTCGACCTTCTACGGAATCGCCGATGAAGCTGAGGCATTGGCCTATCTGAAGCATCCGGTCCTCGGTCCCCGTTATCGCGAATGCGTCGAGTTAGTCCATGAGCATTTCTGCCGAGGAGCGATACCGCCGCTTGCCCTCATGGGCGATGAGATTGACGTCATCAAGCTACACAGCTCTTTGGAATTATTCCTGAAGGTCGCCCAGACGATCGATGAAACTTTCCGTACTCAGGCGGAAGAGGTGCTTGCGATCTTGAAGTAAAGCGTTCGGGGTTATTCGGAAGATTGTTCTATATTTACCTTACAATAGAACCCGTTCTGGGCATAACGGAGCCATGTCCACCCCGACCCTTGTCTTCAAGTTCTCCCGTGCCGGTAAGGTTTTCCGGGAGAACGTCACCTTGGCTGAGGCCGTTATATTGATCCATGAGAACGTCATCCTGCAGACGGACCATTATTGGTCGGAAGGGATGACCGAATGGAAACTCGTCTCGGCGCGGAGGTGGTCATCGCCTTCCGAGTCCGTCCGGCCGCCGGCACCCGTGGCCGTGCCGACGCCCGTACCCGTCGTCACGACTCCCCCTGTCCAGCCTAAGCCGGCGCCGGTTGTGGCGCCTGTGGCCGCTAAGCCTCTCGTGATCGAGAAGGGATATTCGCCGTATGCCGCTTACTACCGCAGCAAGGACTCTCGTTGGGGCCTGTTCGTGATGCTGATGACGCCGGCATTGCCGACGAACAAGGTGAAGAGCTATTTCGACGTCGGCGGCTGATCGTAGTCCGGTTACCCCTGTTTCCTAATAGGGCAGCACGCGGTGCTGCCCCTACCTCATACCAGTTACTTCGGGCAGGGGGCGAGGTCGTTGCCGTAGTCGTCGACGGGATTCCAGATGATAAGATTCTCGTTCTCGAAGCGGCGGTAGCGATTCCCGTCGTTATCCGGCAAGCGTGCCTTGTCGGTGATCATGGATAGCTGCCATTTAGTCTCGGACTTTACTTTCATCGCGACGACCGGGATGCGCATCGACTTACGAAGATGCATGGCCGCCGCAAGTGTCCCCATTTCTTCGGCTTCAGGCAGTCCCACCAGGCACTTCCTGATCTCGGTGACCGGGAGTCCCTGAGATATGTCACCGCCGACAGCCTTGGGTGTAAGGTCGTTCACGCAGCTGCGGATACGTTCATGGATAGGCAGCTGCGTCTTCTGCATATGAACCGCGACGCGGTCCGCCCAAGATGGGCCGAAGAGGGAATCGAAGAAGCCCATGGTCAGGCGATGAGATGGGTGAGGGCCCAACCGAGGCCGGAGCCGGCGGCGAGGAGGGCGAAGGCGGCGATCAGGCAGCTGCCCTTTTCTGGTAGTCGATCCAGGGGCGAAAGGCCACGTTGGAGTCGGGCCATATTGATCTGCAAGAGGGCGCGTTCCTCGAACATGCGCTTCAGTTCCGGGCTCTTCTCGATCATCTCTTCCATCTTTTTATCGAACTCCTTGCCCATCTTGATGATGGTCAGGCCGGCCGGGAGATCGTCATCGCTGTGGGGATGGTCTGAGTAGCCGTAGACATAGAAGTCCATCAGTTTTCCTTTGTTTCCATCTGACGTGATCTCCCCTTCGAAGAGGACGTAATGGTCGATGGGATTAGGGAAATTGGGATGAGACTTCGAGCCGACTCGATCATAGCGAACCTTGCAGCCGCCGGCAGGGGAGCGGAAGTGAAGCCGGTCTAGCAAGGTGTAGCCATGCATGATGGAGATGACTTTGAACGGATTACCCAGCGAGGTGCCGGGACCGGTGGGATTACGCGGGGCGAGGGAGCTGTTTTCGTGCATGGGCTTAGATTTGAGAGTAAGGAAAGCGGCCCTGGATCTGGGCGTTGAAGAAGGTGCCCTTGGAATCGGCACGGGAGAAGGCCGAGAAGACCGAGGAGGGAACACCGGCATAACGGTAGGTCCGGCCGGTCTTGAAGCGCACGAATAACGTCATGTCCTCGGCCTCATAGGCAAAGGCCGCGATGCTCGACGACTCAGGGGTGTTGATCCAGTTCATGGTGTCAGAGGGAGGACTCATCCGCGCCCATAGCCTTGTACATGGCAGGGGAGTGGGTGAAGAGGATGACCTGGAGGCCTTTCCCCGCGGCGTGATTCAACATGAGGTGCACCTTGTTCAAGTTCTCGCTATCCGTGTAGCTGAAGGTGTCGTCGAAGATTACGGGGAGTTGGCCGCCGTGGGGCTGGCTGAGGACTTCGGCCATGGCGAGACGGATGGCCGCGGAGAACTGTTCCTTGGCTCCGCCGCTGAGCTTGTCGAACGAGGTCGTGGAGTTAAGGCCGCGCTGGGGACGGATGAGCACGGGTTCGCTGAAGGAGCTGGTATCCTGGGTCATCTCGACGGAGGCATCATGGCCGAAGAGGATCTTGGCGTATTCGTCGATCTTTGAGACCAGCGGCCCGGTGAACGCCTTGTTCAGTTCCGCTTGGGTGGATTCGAAAGTATCGCCCAGCAACTTGAGTGCTTCTGCCAAGGCGTTTTCGCGCGTATAGTCAGTCTTGGCGGACTCCAGCTTAGCGACGGCGGTGGCCAAGGTGAGCTTGGGGTCTCCGCTTGTACGTCCTTTCACGATGCCACGATGAGTGTTGGAGACTTTTTCCGCCTCATTGATGCGCCCATTGGACTTCTCCAAACTAGTCTGCTTCATCTTGATCGCGGAACGAACGAGGTCAGGTGTCAGCTTGGAAATCTCAGCCTGAGAAGCCGTCAGCTTGCCTTCCAAGTCTTTGCATTCGCTCTCGGCCTGGATGATGGCTGCCTTCAACTTGTCTAGGCTGCCGGTGCTGGTGAGCATTCCAGAGAGCTGGTTTTCGAGGTCATTCAGTTCTGCGCCGAGTTTCGCGACATGGGTCGACAGTTCGCTTTCACCGGCGATGGCCTTCGAAGACTTCTTGTCAGCGGCGTCGCGGAGGGCGCCTTTGGTTTCGGCGTTGGCGACGGCATCACGGTCGAGGGGGCTGAGGCGTTTCTTCTCCGCCGACATGGCAGCCTTGTCAGCCAGCGAGACCTGCTTCGAATCCGGGTGCTTGGCGTCCTGCTGGATGATCTCGTTCTCGAGGTCGCTCAGCGTCTTGCGAAGGTCCGCGGCCGAGGATGAGCCACGGCTGGTCTCGGCACGGTCGATCTTGCCTTGGAGTTCGTCCCGGGCGGAAAGGTTGGTTTCGGCCGCGGAGAGCGAATCGATGCCAAATTCCCTCAGCGATTCGGCGAACTTCTGGCGAGCCTGCTCGAGCGTTTTCCGCTGGCTGGCGATATCACCGTTCTTGGGAGAGAGGCTGAGCGTGACATCGTCACCAATCTTGATGACCGACGCGTCGGTCACGACCTTGCTTTGGCCTTCTGGAATTTCGGTGCCGTCGAGATTGACCTTCCGACCGGCCTTCTGGACGGTGACGCTTACGCCCATGGCCTCGAGGGCCGCCTGCGCGTTGCTGGCGATGTCGCCGAGCTTGGCCAGAGCGGTGATGTCCTTGCGCGTGATCTCCGGGATGGCGGCCAGGTCCTTCTTGAGCTTTTCGATCAGGATATCAGCGCTCTCGGCTTTGCCGAGTTCAGCCTTGGCGGCTGCCTGTCGCTCGAGCATTTCGATGCGGTCGACGGCCTGCTGGACAAGGGTAGAACTCTTATGCAGGGCATCGCGTTCAGCATAGGCATCGACGGAAGCCTTACGACAAGCTTCGGCGTCGGACTTGGCTTCGGCGGATACCAGGGCGAGAGGTGCGAGATCCTTACGAGCCTTGGCCACTTCCTGCTTGGTGATATCAATCTTGGCGAGTTGTTTGTCGATCTTGGCCTGCGACTCCTTGAGCGTTAGCAGGTTGCTGTCAGCGGAGAGGATCTGCTGGGAGATGCCGGCCAAGACTTTTTCGAGCTTCTCGATTTCCACCAACTGTGCGGTGTGTTTTTCGAGTTCGGTCTGTAGGCTTAGCTGAGAGGCTTTCTCGGAGGCGATATTCTCTTCCGAAGTCCGGATTTGTTCCAACGACGCTTGGATTTCTTCGAGAACTTTGCGGGCCTCGGTTGCCTCCAGTTCGTGTTTATCAACTAGCGCGGAGGCCTTGGCCGCCGGGCTGTCGGCTTTCAGGCTGCGGGTCGTGAAGAGGGCGTTGCGTCGTGCAATGACTTTATCCGCCACCTGCTGGTCTTTCTTGGATTGCATCGCCGCGCCTCCGCCCAACTTCTGGACTTGGACGATGAGATCCTGGTGAGGGTAGCGGTCGTCGCCGAAAGGATTGTCCATGCTTTGCTCCTGCCAGGCCCAGAGGTGGGCCCATTGGGTTGTCAGGCCGGCTTTACCCAAGCCAGTCTGGGCATGGACGACGTTAGATAGTTCGGTATCCGCCTGTGCATCGGATAGTTCGGCTTTTCCTTCTTCTCCGAATTTGGTGACCTGGTTCTTCAGGAAGCGTTTGAATAGGACGTAGATTTTTCCGGCTTGCTCGAACCGTAGACGAACTTCCGGTTCGCCCCCGTGATTCGACTTCATCTTCTTGTGGTATTCGGTTGTACCGTCCGCTTTCAAGAACAGCACACGATGGACGGCTTCGGCGATGGTCGATTTACCGACTTCGTTGCGGCCGCCGACGACATGGATGGTCGGGGAGAACTTGACCGTGGTGTCACGGTGGACGCGGTAGTTCTTGAGGTTGATTTCGAGGAGTCGCATGGTGCGGATTATACGGCCGAGAAGAGTTCGCGGAGCGCCAATGACGCTTTGGCTGCTTCGGCAGGGTTGGTCTTGGTCACCTCGACAAGTTTGGTGGCGACCTGTGCGATAAGCTGGTTCTGCGGATTATAACAGAGCAGGTCGATTTCGTCCTGAGTCGGTGAGATCCCGACTTCATCCTTGAGCTTAAGTCGGATACTGCGTGCCCGTATGACGTCGTAGAGTTTCTGCAGTTGGCCAGAGGCTTGGATGCCCAGCGAGCCGGTGAAGTGCAGTTTGATCAAGGTTGTGTCGGCCTTGGTCAAGGTTTCGCCAAGTAACTTGGCTTCGAGCTCCGACACTTGTTCGTCGGCGGTGAAGCGATGGTCGACGGAGACCCAGTTCAGATGAGAAGTGCGCGTCTTGGTGACCTGCGGTTGCAGTCCGCGACTGGCGACCACCTCGAGGATGTTGCCTGGGTCGTTGTCTGCCCCCTTGGGGAAGCGATCGGTCTCAGGCGTACCCGAGTACCATGCCTTTGGGGTGATCTCCGTGGTGCCATGCCAATCGCCAAGCGCGACGTAATCGTATTCCGCGGCGGGTAGGCGTTTGACGTCGATGAGATTGGCTTCGCCCGGGGCATCCTCTTCCTCGTCGGCGGATGAGCCGAATCCTTGCACCGTTCCGTGGGCCAAGATGATGCGAGTCTTGGTCGCATGCTCGACTGGATGCACCGATGGATCCCGAAGCCAAGCCGTGAGGTCGGCAGTGTCGGTGCGACGGAGGAGGGGGCAGGGGTAGATGACCACGTCTCCATGGACGAAGGGGGTCTTCTCGAGCAGGACCTTGACCAGGGGAGCCAGCTTGCGCTGTTCGGCCACTAGGTAGTCGTTTTCCCAAAGGCTGCCCGGTCCGCCATGGTCGTGGTTGCCGGGGATGATGAACACCGGGACGTTCCAGCTGCCCATTCGTTCGAAGGCCTTAGATACGTTCGCATTCGAAGGCGTGATTGAGTCGAAGAGGTCGCCGGCGACCAGGACGAACTCGGCCTGATGGGCCTTGATGCGCTCGCCGATGGTCTTGAGGACGTCGAAGCGTGCCTGAGAGGCCAAGCTGCGCTTGTCGTCATCGTTATCGATGCGCTCGTAAGGTTTGCCGAGCTGCCAGTCTGCGGTGTGGAGGAAGCGGGTGGGCATGGGGGCAGTCTGCCTATGGGACTCCTACCTGCCAGCGAAACTTGCCAACTACCCCATATATTATGTCTTTATCTATAACTTGCCAGTTAGCCTCCAATCGCCAGATTCAGGCCTATGAGCGACAACCCCGCCGGCGTGACTTATTGGCAGTGCTGGTGGAAGGCCACCTGGATCATTTTCCTCGTTCGTTGCGTCCTGGGCTACCTTAACGGCCGTGAGCACGGATTCGCCATGGCCCTCGGCGGTGCGCTGATCCTGGCGCCGATCTCCGGCCTGATCGTCGGCGGCATCATGTATGCCTTCCGTAAGAAGTGATTTTCCGATGAAAGAAGAAGCTCCTCGGACTTGGCGTAAGATACATTTCATCGCCCTGGCGGTCGTCCTGCTCATTGGGGTAATTATGGGCTCGGTCTTTTTTCCGACTGTCAGGGAAGTTCCGGTCGTCCGCATTGTTGAGCAGCGCATCGAAGTCCCAGTAGATCGCGTCGTCGAGAAGCGCATCGAGGTGCCAGTAGGTCGGGTCGTCGAGAAGATTGTCGAGAAGCGGGTTGAAGTTCCCAGTGATAAGGCGGTGATCAGGTATGTCAGCGACCGCACCAAAGAGGTGAACGGAAAGCCTAGTTATGTGATCAGTGAGGAAAGGATTAAGCTCTGGGGGCAGATTAAGATAGGCATGACCCGTCAACAAGTTGTCGGCATCCTTGGTTCTCCAGACTTCTCGCCTGAAGTTTCTTTGGATGGTACGGTGAGCTTTGCTTGGGGGCAAGGAAGGGTGGAATTCGAACAAATTTCAAAAGGTGGATTGGTGCTTAGTGTTAGGCCGCCCGAGTACTGACGCTGTATATGTCAATTCACAGACCAATGCCTTTTGAAATCTTGAACACCCATAAATAATATGCACGAACCTCTCGAGCAGAACCGTATGTCCAAGACGCAGTGGAAGGCTCCGCACTTTGGCGCGGGAGCTGGCATCCTGGTCTTGGGTCTTATCGCGGGGCGGGCCTTTTTCCCGCTGGAGATTCCCAAGCCTTTCATCGTCGAAAAAGAGAAGCGTATCGAGATTCCCGTCGAGCGAATCGTCATCCAAAAGGAGCCCTATGAGGTTATCAAGTACGTCGATCGTGTCATCGAGAAGCGTATCGAGGTTCCGGTGGAGAAGGTCGTCGAGAGGCGGGTCGATGTGCCTATGGAGAAGATCGTCGAAAAACGCGTGGAAGTTCCCGTCGATCGTATCGTCTACCGAGACCGCATCGTGGAAAAGCCTGTGCCATCGGTTCCGGCTGGCTTGTCTTCCTGGCGACAGATTACTAAGGGTCTTTCGCGCGAAGAAGTGAGGTCAATTCTTGGCGAGCCACTTAAGATTGAGGGAGGGGCAATTGAGCGATGGTACTACGGAAGCACTTTTTCCAGCTATGCGCCTGCTCGGGTCGATTTCATGTTTAGCGGCGTCTATGGTTGGTCTGAGCCATGAGAGAGCTTCCTTCGGTGTCGATGCTTCATTATAGATTCGTATGATTACGTCCCATGACGTGGTCCATAGTCTCGGGCTATCTGGTTGCCTCCATGCACGTCTGGTCTATTTAGAGCCTCATGCCCGCTCCAGTTCCCGATAAGACTCCGCGTAGTGGAGCTTTGGGGTTCGTGGTATTTCTGTCTACAGGGCTCGTCTGGTTGGTCATTGGGGCTTTTGCTGGGCGCTATCTGTTTCCTGAGGTCGTAGAGAAGGTGGTTACTCAGACCGTCGAGAAGGTGGTCACAAAGCGCGTCGATGTGCCAGTCGATCGCATCGTATACAGGGACGTCATCAAGGAAGTGGAAATGCGCGTCGAGGTGCCGGTCGATAGGGTGGTCATCAAGGAGATCGCGGTGCCGGTGCCGATGAGGGCAGAGGCTCCGGTGATCAGCCTGGCGGCTGAGCCCTCGCGTTGGGATTCCCTCAAGAACGGCATGTCTAGGTCTGAGGTGACCGCTTTGCTCGGCCCGGCCGCCAGGGTCACCGAATCTGATGGGGCCATTTTATGGCATTATGTAGAGAAGGGGCAGGGGGCCTTGTTCGTCCGTTTCAAGGTCGGTGGCCTCTTCGGCTCCGATAAAGTCGACCTATACAATGGACCAGACCTTCGTCCGCTGCCTAAGGCAAATGCGGGAGCTAGGCTGCGGGAGATGGCCCTTAGGGCGCGGGAAGGCGGTAACCCTGCCTTGGCCCTTGTCTACGCCCAATCAGCTCTCTCCGTCGAACCGGACAGCCAACCGATCAAGGAACTAGTGGGTAGTCTGATTGCTGAAATCAGCGGTCAAACTCGTCCGCGCTGATGGCTGGGGTGCCGCCTGAGGCGTACCCCTTGGTCACGATCTGGTAGAAGGTGAGTGAAAGGACTTGGTTGGCGCCGATATCCGTCAGGTTTCCTTTGTGGAAGGAGGTAGACGAGCCGAAGTAGTAGATGGGGCCACGCCAATTACTGGCGGAGCCACTGGCGTATTTGACGAGGTAACTGCCGGCGGGGAGTTCCAGTTCGTGGCTCTCCTGAACGCGGAGGTAGATGGTCGCGACCGTCGTTCCATACGCATTGACCACCTTGACGTAGGCCGGAGAGGGCAAGTGATTGATGAGCTTCAGCGCTGAGTCGCTGCCGATGACGTTCGACTGGCCCTGTAGGCCTGGGGTGGGCTCGGTCTGGATGGGGTTGCTGTCCAGGATCTGGGCGCGTGTCGGCGGCGGGGGCATGGGAGGCGTGTAGATGGGTTGCCTCGCGATAGGGGTAGGGGTAGGGGTGGGGGTAGGGGTAGTATATGTCTGGCGGGTGGCAGGTGCCTCACGGCGAATCGGGCCAGTCTCTGGCTGGCTCAAGACCGGGGCGGCGTTGCGAGGGTTGGAGTCCATCATCTTCGTCACGCTGATAATCAAGGCGCCGATGATGATCACCACGCAACCGATGGATTTACGGTCAGCGCTCATGTGAACCTAGGTGCAGCTCTACCTTCGTCGATCGTCCTGTGCCCAAATCAATCATGGAGATGGCTAGCGAACCGCTTTTACTAAAATTGAAGACGAGATTCATTTCCGCATCAGCCGAAGATCTTTGAAGTTCGCCTTTCCAGATAGTTGTGACGAACTCCGGATTAGTCTCCTCGATGGCAGATTGTGTCAGGTTCATGGACGGTAGGTATCCACTACTGTCCGACTTAATCTTAAAGGTCCGCCTGATAGGAAGAATTTCGCCCCTTTTAACGATGGTAATGTTAGTGGATTCACCTGTGATCCAGTTGGTGTAAATTAGTCCAAAGTAGTCGGGTGACATGAATACGGCATCGACGTCCTCTACGGCTTTGCGCTGAAGGTTGTTGAGTGTCTTTAAGTCCATCTTACGCGCAGCGTAGATTGCGGCCCCCATAGCTATGGCTTGCTCAGGGTTGCTTGATATTGGTCTTTTCCCATAAAGTTTTTCAACTGAGTTCTTGATGGAGGGCAGGCGCGAGAGTTCCCCTGCCATGAGGATTCCGGATATCTCATTATGGGCCTGTTGCGCGGGGATACCGGAAGACTGAAGTGTGTAGAGCGATGTCGCCTCAATTTGTGAAATTAGATATGCAGTTTCCGACTCAAATTCTTCACGGAGAATTTCGATCGCAACGGGGCCGAAGCTTGCGGAGACCACCCGAACTGAGGTCTTGCTGCGGGGCGTCAGTGAGAAGCATGCCGCTTTAATGGCTACTTCTAGTGATTTTGTCTCCACTGATTCAACTCCGATGGAGTGCATGGTCTGCAGTTTCTCTTCCACCAGGATTTTTAGCAGCTCTTCTGCTTGTTTAGAATTCTTTGTCTCATGAATTTTTCTCTCAAGTTCCTCCCTGAGTATTGAAAATTCGACCGATTTACCTCTTGCTAACTTCAGCTTAATTAAAGCCGAATCTTTTGGCGTAAAAGTACCCCGAATGCTTTCGACGGATAGTCTGTCGAAGTTGCAGTCTACGGCGTCGAAAGCGCTTCCGGTAAGGGTGCTGAACTTCGCACTTACGATCTTGAGAATAGCTGCGTCGAACTCCTTTGTGCTGAAATTTTCGATGCCATCTTGACGTAAAATGGAAAAGTTGTTGCGAGACGCTTGCACCAATGTTGCCTCAAAAGCGCCTCCTCCAAAGTCATAAATAAGATATTTCCCTTCGCAGGCCATTTCGGCGGCGTAGAACAGTGCAATCGCTATGGGTTCTTCAACGAAACTGACTTTGTTAATCCCTGCCGATTTTACGGCCGTCTTGGTGGCATTTCTTTGTTCGAGACTAAATCTGTATGGCCAAGTCAATGCAACCGCCGTTGGCTGACCGAACTGCTGGACGTAGTCGGACATCACCTGTTTGAGCAGGTAGCCGCTGAGGTCTTCCGGCGTGATCATACGACCATTGACCTGCCAGGTCTGGCTGCCTCCCATCTCACGCCTGAATTCTGAGAAGACATTATCACAGCCGAGGCCTACCAGTTTCTTGGCTTCCTTGCCCGAGGTGACTACCCCGTCGGATTCAATTAGAACGACTGAGGGAGTGTATGGATATCCTTCGTAGTTGTTTGTTATCTCAGGCTTACCAGCCTCGTTGAAACGCGCTACCCGAGTCTCGGTATTACCTAGGTCGATGCCGATGATATTGGCTGAGCGGTCGTTATGCTCGATCTCGCGCATGGCTCAGTCGGCCTGGAGGTTGAGCTGGGTCTTCTTGCCGGTGCTGATTTCGTGCAGGATACATTCCATGACCCCGTTACCGTCATAGGAGAATGTGACCTCGATCTGCTCGCCGGCATTTCCACGAGGATTGATTGGTAAGTACTTGTTATGAAGCATTTTCACCTTGGTGATGTCGCGCTCCGAGCGAGGGCTTTGCGTAATGATCAGCTGGATGCCGGTCTTGTTCTCGCCCTCGCTGGTATGGTAGCGTTTGACGATTGAGTAGGGGACAGGGAGACCCTTGTCGATCAGCACGCGATTGAACATCGACGTCGCGGAGTAAGGCTCATGGAGGCCGATGCCGAAGTAGTGCGGGGTGATGTCGATGACCTTGACCGCACCGATCGCATTGCGCTGCAGCTGGGTTAGTTTGGACGCATCGGTCTTCAGGGCCGCATAAATCGCGACGCCGCGGGCGACGGCATGGTCGGGCTCGCGAATAATGGGTTTGCGGCCAAAGAGCTGCTGGACGCTGTCCTGGAGTGCTGGGATGCGGGAGGTGCCGCCAACCATGAAGACCTCCCGGAGCGAGGAGCGGTCGATGTTGTTGGCCGAAAGCATGTCGGTACAGGACTTTTCGGCCTGTTGAATCAGCGGTCGGATGGCCTCTTCGAACTCGGCGCGCGTGATCGTCATCTTGACCGGTCCATGTGTTTGCGAGATCGGCCGGATGTCGGTGGAGTCACGAGTGCTGAGCGAATGCTTGGGCGACTCGATGTCCAGCTGGGAAAGGTTACAGTCCACCCGGTCGAAGGTCGCGCCAGTCTGCTGGGCGAATTTCTTCCCGATGACCCCAAGCATCGCGGCATCCATATCGGCGCCACCGAGGCGCGCGACTCCTTCGGAGAAGATGACGCGGACATCGAAGCCCTTGACCTCGACGACCGTGACATCGAACGTGCCGCCGCCCATGTCGTAGACCAGGAAGGTGCCGTTGAGCTTCAGCGAGAGGGTGTAGTAAAGCGCGGCCGCGGTGGGTTCGTTGATGAAGTGCTGAATATTCAGGCCGGCACGTCGGGCGGCTTCTTTCGTGGCGACCTTTTGGCGGTCGGTGAAATTGGCAGGCCAGCTGATCACGGTGGTGTCAGGTTGGCCGAATTGCTGCACATAGTCGGACATCACCTGCTTGAGCAGGTACCCGCTGAGGTCTTCGGGCGTGATCGTCCGGCCGTTGACCTGCCAGGTCTGGCCGCCGCCCATCTCTCGCTTGAATTCGGAGAAGACGTTATCGTGGCCGAGCCCGACCAATTTCTTGGCTTCCTTGCCGGAGGTGACCACGCCGTCAGGTTCGATGTGGACGACCGACGCCGTCAGCTGGTCGCCGTCGATGTTGTTCGTGCTTTCCGCCAGCCCGATGTCGTTAAAGCGTGCCACCACGGTGGTGCTCGTGCCGAGGTCGATGCCTACGATATTAGCCATGAGATGGACTATGAAACGCAGGGTAGCCGAACAAGTGCAAATGCCTAAAAAAGACCCTCTTGTGGCTTTAAAATAGGGAAAAACCTTGAAGCGGAGTAGGGGGTTTCTACCTTCTGGACATGACTTCCCAATTTTACGTCGTTCTGGCCTTCTTCTTCGCCGTCGTCATCGGCCTAATTCTGCTTTTCCAGCGGATCGACCGGCTAACCGCCCAGGCCGAAGCCGTCGCGAAGCGACAGGATGAAGCCGCCGCCGCTTTGCGTGAGCACGTCAAGGTCTCCGCGGAGAAACTCGACCAGCGCCTGCAGCGCCTCATGGAGGTCGAAGCCAAGGCCCAGACGGCTCTGGACACCCTGTTGCGTGCCCAGCATGCGGCGGTCGAAGCCAACTCGAAGGCGACTGATCAGCTCAGCGGGGCGATCAACGACCTCCGCGCGGCGCTGATCGAATCGACCAAGCTCTGAGCCTCAGGGCATGCGCGTCAGCGATTACCTAGGTTACCTGCGGGACATGTCCCGCAAGATCGCCTTTCGCGGCGGTTTCGAGGCCTGCTTGATTCGTCCGGCCGTCGCCAACGTGCCTGCCTTGCATGGGGCGAGCTCCGGTGCCTATGCCGGGCTGACCCGGGAGACTTGGCTGGCCCAAGCCCGCCAACGCATCGAGGCCGAGGAGAACCAAGGGGTTTATGTCGGCTATGGCCTCATCGCGGGCAAGGTGACCATCGAAGGACGGAGCCGAGAAGTGGCCGGTCCGCTGATCATCGTGCCCGTGGATATGGAGCCGGATGGCGATTCTGCCAACGACCTTGAGTTCGAGCATGAGGACACCCTCATCAATTACGACCTGCTGGCGTTGCTGATTCCGGGCGCTGACAGCGTGCCGGATGGCGCGGCGCCGGCCGAGCACACCGTCCTTTTCACCCAGGAACTTCTTAAGGCGATTTCGGAGGCTGAAGCCTTTGTCGAATCTGCCACGGCCAACGGCCTGCCGGGTGATCCGGCTGCGTTGGTGCGCGCCGTCTTCGGCATCCTGGCGGCCCAGATCCCCGTGCTGGCGAAGTTCACGCTCAGTGAGCGAGCCTGTCCGGCACCATCGCAACTCAAGCAGCTTGCAGGTTCTGCCAACGGCGAGGCCATCAACTGCCAGTTCCTTTTCATCGCGGTGCGCCCGTCTGAAGTGACCACCTATCAGGCGCTGACCAAACTCATCAAGCAGACCGAAGGCGAGAACGGCGGCGAAGGCGTGGAGAATCCTGTGTTGGCTAAACTGCTGACCTCTTCCATCGAGCAGAGCGGCATCAACCTCGTGCGTGACGACGCCTTGCGCCGCTCAATCCACGAAGGCCTCATCCCGCTGATTCCGCTTTCGCTCTCCGAGCCGCAGAAGCAGGCCATTGCCGATGCTTGGGCTTCGGAGATTAGCTATGTGCAGGGCCCTCCCGGCACGGGCAAGTCGCACACCATCACCGCCATGCTCCTTTCGGCGGTGCTGTTGGGCAAGAAGGTGTTGCTCGTCTCGAACAAGAAGGCCGCCCTGGACGTCGTCAGGGAGAAGGTTGAGAAGCTGCTCGGCCCGGGGTCGCTTTCTTTGGCGGTCGGCGATCCTGAGGGTCGTAAGCAGCAGAGGGCACGGATTGAAGACCTCGTGGCCCGTGCGGACAATGTTAACGCGCCCGGAGACTACCAGGAGTTGAAGCGTCGGGTTGAGGCGTTGCGTCTGCAGATCCAGCAGAAGCTGGCCGAAATCTATGCTCAAGAAGACGCCATCGAGATGTATCTCGGCGGTGCGACCCAGGCTGAAGAGGCGCTGGCCGCTTTCTGTCGGGCTAGGGATTACTACGCCGAAAACTACCGCTTGGCCGACCTGCAGTCGGTCGGACTAAGCGGACAGACACCGGTCGATGCCGCTTTCGTGCAATCTGTCGACCGCATCGCTCGGACGGTCGAAGAGGCGAGGGCTTCCGGACAGGGACTCTCGCGGACCAACGCCCTGCGCGTGCGCGCCCTACTAGGCTTCACCGCGAACGAGCTCGGCGGCAGCTGGCTGCGCATCGCGGACCGCCCCGTCGATATGCTCCGTCGCATCGACGCCTATGTGAAGGCGCTGCGCACGGCCCATGACCTTGCGCGAATGGAAGGGCGCCTCGATCGTCAGGTCGGCGAGATCCGTAAGCTGATCGAGATCAAACGTCGTGAGCATGAGTCGCTCAGCGGTCAATTGACCAAGGCGCAGCTCGAGATGATCCGTCTGGCCAAGGCTTCCGAGAATCTTGCCGACTTACAGCGCTTCAAGCAGGTCTTCTTCTTCCGCAAGCCTTCGCGCCTCAAGGCCATCTTCGCGTCGACCAAGGTGGCCAACGCTTTGACCGCGATGCCGCTCTGGGCGGCGGAGATCAAGGACCTCAGCGCCGTGTTCCCGTTCGAGCTTGGTCTGTTCGACCTCGTCGTCGTCGACGAGGCCAGCCAGGTGAACATCGCAGAACTCATCCCCGCGTTCTATCGTGGTACCCGTTTCTGCGTGGTCGGCGACGATCGCCAGCTTGGGCTTGGTGCGGCCGGTCTATTCGCCTTGAACCGTAACTTCGAACGTCTCGCTTGGGAGCGCCATTGTTCCGGTGTGGCCTATGAGACCGCCAAGACGCGAAGTATCCTCGTCACCGAGCACTCGATCTTGGATCTTATCCTTCGTAGTCCCTATTCGGCCCAGCTGCCGCAGGTCATGCTCGACGAGCATTTCCGCTCCCGTCCGACCTTGGCGGCTTTCACCAGCGAGGAGTTCTATTCGGACGGCGGCGGGCTCAAGGTCATGACCGAGACCGCCAGGAACCTCGGCAAAGGCGCTTTTCGCGTCATCATCACCGGCGGGGCACGTCGTGGTAACCAGGCCATCGTCGAAGCCGAAGTGGACAAGGTCCTCGAGGTCCTCACTGCCATGGAGAATGGGTCCGCTTATCTGGCGGGCGGCGTGCTCGAAGGCCAGGCGCCGGCTGGTAGGGTACTCTCTGTCGGCGTCGTTTCATTCACCCGCGACCAAGTGTTGGAAATCCGGGAAAAGACCCTAGGGCGTTTTAAGTCGCTTGAGCTCATCGTGGGCACCCCGGAGGAACTCCAAGGCAACGAACGCGACGTCATCTTGCTGACGTTCGGTCTCGGAGCCGGCACCCGTTACGCCAAGGCCCACTACGAGAATGCGAACCGCTTCAACGTGGCCACCAGCCGCGCGCGATTGTTCACCATCGCAATCCTCGGTGAAGAGCCGCGAAATGCGGAGCGACTCAAGCGCTACCTTAACCTTAACGATTCCACGCTTGGTGCCTTCAATCTACCTACGTTCAAACCCGAGAAGATCGCCGGCGAGCCCAAGAAGGTTCTAGCCCTCGAGCTGCAGCGCTACGTGCAGAACCGCGGCATGCGAGTCGGTGGGGTTGGTTTCACCCTGCACGCCGGCGTCAAGGCCTGCGGGCAGGAGGCGATGGACTTTGTCCTCGTCAATCATGTCGGAGGCAAGGGCGTGCACGTCGAACTCGACGGTGCGCCGAGCTATGAGCTGACCAAGCATTATCCCTCCGTACAGCGCGAGCGCGTGGCGGTCCTAGGTCGCGCCGGCTATGGCATCGTCCACCTCCGTCATGCCGACCTCTTCGAAGGCGGCTGGCTGAAGACCGGAGGCTCAATGGAGGCTTTCCGGGTCCGTCTGGACGCCGAGCTCGACGCACACCTACTGCGTTAGAGCTGAGCCTGATAGACGTTACGGAGCCGACGGATGGCCTGCAGGGCCGTCTCACATTTCGCCAATGCTGCCGGGGGGAGCTGATTGGTCATACGGCCTTTCCAGCGGGCTTCTTCGGCCTCGAGGAAGGTCAGGCGTTGGCGTGGAGGCTGAGTGAGGTCGACGCCGATGAGGATCTCATCCTTGGAGCCGACCGGAGCAGGAATCGAGGAAGCCGGGCGAGGGGTGCTGGGAGCAGGGCGGGGCGTACCGGCCGCCGTCGGCTTTGGTTGAGGGGCGGGGGTACGGTTCGGTTTGCGGCCCGTGATCAGTTCCTCGCGCAGGTCGGCGATGATCTCGAGCATCCGGCGGCACTGGGCACGCTGGGTGTCATCGCGGGCGGTCTGCATGCGCGCGTTGTACTTCGCGAACTCCGAGGTGAGTTGAGCCAGTTTACGGTCCTTTGGCCAAGAGGCATCAATCCCGAGGAGTTTCTCGTGCTCGCTGGCGTTAGCCGACCCGGAAGTCGCGGCGGCCAGCTGGATGGGCTTGAGGTGTTTTTCCTCGAGCCGCTTATAATTCTCATCGGGGATGGCCAGCAGGCGGGCGACCTTCTGGAGGCAGGCCAGTTCGGCCGGTTCGATCTTCCTGTCCGCTACCACGATCTCGAAGGCCAGCCCCATGGTCATCGTGCGCAACTCGACCGGCAGCGATTTCTGGCTCTGGCAAGCCTGGTGGAGGCGGTCCTCGGAGACGCCGCGCATGGAGCGATGGATCTCGGTTTCCATGGCGTTGCCGATGATCGAGGTCGCCTCGCTCGGAACTTTCTTGAGAAACTCGTCTTTCCATCGTCTCAGCGTGGCGGTCTCCCGGTTGTCCAGGTTGCCGTCGCTGAGGCCGCAGTAGACGCCGACGGTCATGCTGGCGGAGACTGCTTCCAGCATTTCGTCGGCCTTGTTCGGGCGAGAGGGTGAGGAGCCGGCAGCGCGTCCAGATGTCGATGCCTGATTATCGGAGTCGAAGAAAAACTTCAAACCGATGGCCAGGACGATCGCACCAATGATGTAGCCCATCCGAAGGGGGTCAGTTGCCCGGCTTAAGGTCGACCTTGGTCACTTTGGCGGTCTTCACGTCTTCGAAGGAGCACTGCATCGTGCCGTTGAGGTCGTAGGCGTAGATGACCTTGATCGGCTGGCCGGCCGGACGGCCGGACGGCAGTTCGAGGGAGCCCTCCCAGATCTTGGTGACGAATTCGCAGTTCTTCTCTTCGATGGCCGACTGGCTGACGTCGCAGTTCACCTTGGTCTGGTTGTCGCTCACCGTATAGTAGGTGCGCTCTTCGCGGCAAGGGAGCTTGGTTCCCTTGCTGATCACGGTGTCGTTGAAGACGCCGCTGTTATCTTCGCTCAGCACGCTGGTGCCGAAGAAGTGGGGGGCGATCAGGGAAACGTCGATGTCGGCGACGGCGCGGGCCTGTAGGGTGTTGAGGGTGCCGCCGCTAGACATGTGAGCCGCATAGATCGCGGCGCCCATGGCGATGGCCTGGTCGGGGTTCTTGACCTTGGGCTTCTTGCCGAAGAGGCGTTCGACCGAGGCCTGCATGGCAGGAACGCGCGAGGTACCACCCGCCATGAAGATGTCCTTGATGTCGGACTTTTTCACATGCTGAGCGGGGTCGTCCTTGCCGCAGCGGAGGACGTTCTCGCAGGCCATTTCCGCTTGCGAGACCAGATGGGAGATGCCGGCTTCAAACTCGTCGCGGCTGACTTCGATGGCGATCGGGCCGTGCTTGCCGGAGACGAGGCGGATCTGGACGGAAGGACGGGTGGAAAGCGTGTGCTTGTTGCTTTCGACCGCCAGCTTGTCGAAGTTGCAATCGACGGCATCGAACTCGTCGTTCGTCTTGGCACGGAATTTTTCGCCGATGATCTTCAACAGGGCGTTGTCGAGATCCTTGCCGCCGAGCTGCTGCACGCCGTCCTGATAGAGCACGGTGATGGTGTTACCATGGGCTTCGATAAGCGTGACGTCGAAAGTGCCTCCGCCGAAGTCATAGACGAGGTACTTGCCATCGAGGGCAGTATCAGTGGCGTAGTAGAGGGCGGCGGCGGTCGGTTCTTCGATGAAGTGTTCGACCTTCAGTCCGGCGCGGGCGGCGGCGTCCTTGGTGGCTTCACGCTGCTCGTTGCGGTAGTTGGCGGGCCAGGTGATCACCACGCTCTGCGGCTGGCCGAACTGCTCGGCGTAATCGGCGACGACCTTCTTGAGCAGGAGGGCGCTCAGCTTGACCGGCGAGACCGTATCAGCGCCGACAGGCCAGGACTTGTCGGTGCCCATCTCACGTTTGAATTCGGCGAACACGTTGGCCGTGCCTGTGCCGAGGAATTTCTTGGCTTCGGAGCCGATGATCACGTTGCCGGCATCGTCGATCTGGATGACCGACGGGGTGATCGGATTGCCTTCGACGTTGTTGGTGATCTCGGGTTTACCGGCTTCATTGAAGCGGGCGACGAGGGTGGTGGTGGTACCGAGGTCGATACCGATGATGTTGGCTGGCTTGTCGGACATAGGGGTCAGTTGGTGGGGGTGGAAGGGGCGGCTTCGGGGGTGGGTGAAGGCGGGTTATAGCGGTACAGAATCACCAATGCCTTGGCAACGATGATTCTTTTAGAATCTCTCTCTAAATAGTAACAAGGACGAAGCAGACGGGCCACTTGGTTGTTCTTGGCCGGATCGTCGGTAACCTCGTGTCGTCGATCGGTCTCTACCTGGTCTCCAGTGATTTTCTCGAGGGGGGTTCCGACGGCGAATTCGGTGACCTGGACCTCGAGATTGGCAAGCCGGCTATCGATATCGGCCGTGACGAAGTTTACCATTTCCTCAAGCGAGACTTCTTTCTGGGTGTTAAGCATGTCCAGGCACAGTTTCTTGACCTCGATGAGCGCGCGCAGGCTCGGGAAGGTCGACTTACGGTCGAGCTGAGCATCGAGTTTGGTAATCTGATCGTCCTTCAGGCCCAGCTGGCGGGTGAGCTCGGTTGTCGCCGAGGCTAAGGCCACTTGCGCGTCCATCTTGGCTTTTTCGGCCAGCTTGACGGTGCGGTTAAGTTCCTCGGTCTGCTTAAGGAGGGCGTCCATGCGCTGGCCGGCGAGGGCGAGGGCTTTCTCGAAATCTCCGGGGACGGGAACGGCGGGGGACGGCTGTGAGGGTTCGATCACGTTAGGTTTGGCTTGAGGGGTGGCGGCGGGGGGAGGGGGTGTTGCTGTGACTGCGGGCTTAGACGCGGGTGCGGTGCGGACGGGCGGGTCGGGGACATCGTCCAGCTTTAGTCCACCCCGTTGTTTGGGGGGCGGGGTGGATTCGGGGAAAATAACTTTAGGATTCTTGGGAGTGGAGGCAGGTTCATCATTCCGGCCGACATCGTATCCTCCTTTAGCTTCCGATAAAGCCGCGCTAATATTGGGCCAGTACTTCTTGAACAGGAGGGCCAGTCCGGCGAGAACGGTTAAGGTCAGGATGAGCAACCACAGCCAGCCGGAATCATTATCCTCTGGCTTGGCTGGGGTCTTGTTTGATTCGGAGCCTTTTCCCTTCGAATCGACCTGCATGATATAACGGTTGTTCATCAAAGTGACAGAAGGTGGTGGACGGGGGCAAAGTGGGACTGCTCGGAGACAAAGGCGAAGAACTGGCGGGTCGCCTGCGGTGCCAGGTGGAAGGCGTTCTCAGCCGCCTTCGTCATGCGCTTTTGGGCATGCTCCCTGAGTTGGTCATCCTTGAATCCTACGAGCGAATCCCAAGCACGCTTGAGGCGCTCTGTTTCGACGGCCGGTCCGACTTCGTTGAGGATGCGGAGGTCAGGGTCATGTCCGTGGCTCCGGCAAAGACAGTAAAGCCAGGCCTTAGCCATGAGCACTGGTTCGGACATCTCGGCAATTACATGCCGGTCGATATGCTCACCTAGCATCCGCGATACGGACTGGTTGACCTGGGCGACGGGGGTGCCGCCGCTTCGACCCCACGCGCTCTGACAGGCGTCGGAGTTGGCGAATTCCACGATGGCGCGAAGCCTTAGCTGCGCGGGAGGGTGGGTGTCGTCCTCTTCCTCACGGTAAGTGCCATCAAAGGCGGCGCGCGCTTCGGCAAGGAATGCCGACACGTCCATCCGAAGGTGCGGTTCCTTGAGTCCGCTCATCAGCTTCATCTCGGTGTTGCAGGCGGCACGCAGGTCACCGCAGGCGACGAGACCGATGCGGTCCATGGTGATTTCCGCGGCGCGGCAATGGATGCGGCCTTCAGGGGTTCTCGGATCTGAGAGATAGCTGGCTTCCGGAAGCAGAAAGTGTCCGATCTCATGTCCGGCCACGCAGGCGATCTCATCCTCGCTCATCAGCTCGATCATGGCTGAACCGAAGACAATCACCGGTTCGTCGGCGCGCATCAAGCAATGGGCGTTTCTGCCGGATTCGGGGCTGACGAAGGCATGAACGCTAGAGCGAGGGATGCGAAGGAAATCGCAAGCCTTGCTGATGGCACGCTCCACCCCCGGCAGGGTCTGTGCTGTGACCCGTAGCTTCACGCGCGACTGCTGCCGCGCCTCCATGCCCGCCGTGTGCTTGCGCAGGCTGACATCCGTGGGCAGCTTGGTTCCCGGAGGTAAGTAGAGGCAGGGGAGGATGGTTTCGCGTGCTTCCGAGAATTTGCTGAGGTAATGGCTCATCCGTGTTGGTCTAGTTCTCGGTAAAGGTCGCGGATGCGCTGGATCAGTTCCATTCGTCGGCGCATGATTTCGCGCCGCGCCGCGTCGGTGATTGCCTGCATACGGGCGTTTTCGCGGCTCCAGGCGACGGAAAGCTTGCGTTCGCGCTCTTCGGTCGGGGTGCGGGAGTGGATGCCGAGTTCGGCGAGCATCTCGGTGATCTCCTCATCATCGGACAGCAGTTTGCTGGCTATCTTAGACGCTTTGACGCTCTTGGTTCCTAATGCCTTGAGCGCGGTTGAAAGCGTGGCGAATTCGCCGGGCTCCAGTCGTCCGTCGTGGGCGACGATTTCTGCGCAAAGCTCCGCGGCTGCCTGAATGAGCTTCTTCTCGCCTGTGGAGCGAATGGACTCCGCCAATTTTGTCACGACTTCGAGTTTTTGTTTTCCCTTTGTCTTGCAGGCGGTCGAGGTCTCCGTGAGGGCCTGAAGGAAACCTGCGGCATCTTTGTCGGCAGTTTTATCGACGACGCACCAAACCCACCCTTGGAGATGGTCTTCTTCTTCAGAACTGACCGGTCCATCGCTCGCACCGCAGGCATAGCCTAAGGTGAGGATGTCGCAGCAAAGCTTGAGTTCAGTCAGGGCGATCTTGGCAGGCAGATTGCTGGAATCCCCTTCGAAGTCGGCATACTTCCGCGGGCGCTTAGGTCGACTCTGCGGGGCGGGCGTAGGTTGCGGACGGGGAGGTGGAGGGATTGACGGCTTCGGTGGAGCAGGCGGTGCCGGAGGAAGCAGGTCATCCAATTTGATGGGGATCCTTGTCGGCCGCGGCTTGTTGGGAGGGGGGGCTGGCGCCGGGATGCGTGAATTCGAGCGGCCAGGCTGAGGAGGGGTCAGGTCTGGCAGTGGCGGAAGGCTTACTTGGCGACGCGGCGAAACCGTTGGAAGGGGAAGAGGGTCGCTCGAACGAGTCGGCGGACGCGTCGGCTGAAGGGCACGATGCTGGTAAGGCGGGCGAGGTTGTGGCGCGTAGGTGGGGGTCGAGGGGATGACTTCAGGTTGGCGCCCGCGCGGGACAGGTATAGGCTCGGGTTCGGTCGCTTCTTCGGGTTGCGCGAAAGACCATACCAACCAGGTGAAGAAAATCCCTTCGCCGATGAGGAAGCCCAGCAGGATATTTCGGTCCTGCGGTAACTCAGCGCTGTTAAAGAGGTACAGGGTCAGCGCCAGGCTAAGGAATGCGAGTAAGCCCGCGGCGATACTGGCGGGCCGAGACATCCCGATCAGGCACGGTAGAGGATGACCTTGGCCGGCGCGATGTAGCGCGGCTTCTTGCCTTCCTCGGGGATGAAATAGCAGCGGGAACGGACTTCTTTGACCGTGCCACGGAGCGAATCTTGGGGAGCATCGACGACTGAGATTGCGGCGAAAGAACCTGCAGGGAGGTCGGCCACTCGAGCACCCACAGTGACTTCAAGGGTTTCGACGCCTTGATCCGCGAGGGCGGAGTCCATGTCGTCGACCAAGAACTCGAAGGATTCCTTGGGGTCGGATTTGCCGTCGGCTACGCGTGCCTTGAGGGAGCGGGCAACTTCGAGGACCTGGGTAAGGCGGACCAAGTTCCGCTGGATGTTGGCACGATTGACGTTGGTGGCGAGGATATCGATCTGGCTGTCGCGAACGGAGATCTGTTTCATCGCTTCAGACAGGGCGCCAGAGAGGTCGCTCGATTTCTCGACCGAGGTGGACTTGCCCTCTGACGTGGGGGCTACGGTCATTGAGCTGGCCGGCTGGGATTTGATTTCCCGACGAAGGGCGGCGAGCTCCTCGAGAATCTGGCGCTGTTGGTCAGCGGCGGTGGTGTCTATCTGCTCGGGTTTAGTCTGGACGGGCGCGTCATCATCTAAGGAAAGCGTGAGGACGCTTAGTAGCATGATAAGGCTCGGAAACGCCTTACAAAATAAGGCAGGAGCGCCGGCCGAGGTAAGTATGCCCCAGAGCAAAAGCGAGAATACGAGGGCAATCCAAAGATCGCGGCGGGTAAGCAGTTTGACCATGGAGAGTTGATGAAGATGGGGCTGTTTTCCTGCAATAGTTTCTTGTAATAGAAGTTATTAATGTGATTTGGCTGTGGGTAGGCTGTGAATAAGGTCAGAATCGAGGCAACCTTAGCACTGGAGGGGTCGTGCTAAGTAGGCAAAGTAGGCTGAGGGTATGTTTAGACGCATTTCACAATACTTCTCGGGGGTCGGGCGGGCTATGCAGGTCCGGTCCGGGCGGGGTGGGGTGCATGCGGACGCTGGTTTCGCGTCGGAGCAGGTAAAGCGGTTGACGCAGGTCCTGCCGAAGGCTCGGGCGGAGATCATCGCGGCGACGGAGGCGATCATCCAGGAGGCCGCGTTGAGGGAGATGCAGGAGACGCCGATCGCCGAGCTGAAGGATTACGGGGCCTCGGTGGGGCCGCTGCAGTCGGTGGGCTTTAGGATGGTGGCCGATCTTTCGCCGCATTCCGTCCGGACGCTCCTGAACTATCGCGGCATCGGTGACGTGACGGCCGAGGCGGCGATCGCTGCTTATGAGAAATTTTACGAGTCGGCTCGGGCGCACGTGCGCTTGCTGCCGGATCCGGATAACCGCCGTCCGTCCGATGGCCGCTTACTGGTGGCCTTAGCGAAATACGAAACGTTGGTCCGCGAGGTCTCGACCCGTACCGAGCAAGCGCAGATCCGCTACGTCGAGACCGGCGAAAAACTTCAGGCCCTCCGCGCCAAGACTCGGGTGCGGGATCATCTGTTCTCCTTGGGCTCCCAGGCTGACCTGGCCCGTTCGACGAGTCAGCTGGCTACCGAATTCCGCTGGGTGAATGCCGAGGCCCGTAATTTGTCTGATTATGCGGAGCGCCTCACGATCGATTTCGCGGAGACCTGGAAGCGTTATGCCGGGAATGCCGCGACGTTCATCGCGCTATTGGAGAGCGTACTGCCTGCGCGGGTGGTCGCGAAGGGTGCGTTGGCGGGCCCAGATATGCGTGGCGGTCTGCCGGCTGAGATCGCTGATGCCGTGGAAGCCACGCAGGTCGACCTCCGTTTGTTGACCGCTAACCTCCGGCGCTACCAGCAGTTTGGCACCCAATACATCGTCTGCCAGAAGCGTGTGTTACTCGGTGACGACATGGGCTTGGGTAAGACGATTCAGGTGCTCGCGGCGATGTGCCACCTGGCGACCCAAGGTAAGAAGCATTTCTTCGTGGTGGCTCCGAACAGCGTGCTCATCAACTGGGAGCGCGAGGTGAAGAAACACACCAAGCTCAATCCGATCGTGGTCCATGGCTTCGATCGCGACGACGAGCTGGATCAGTGGCAGCGCGAGGGCGGGGTGGCCATCACGACCTACACGACGCTCGGACGCCTGGTGGATAAGATTACCGCCATCGACCTGTTGGCCGTCGACGAAGCCCACTCGGTCAAGAATCCCGAGACCCAACGCACCCAGTCTGTCGTGCGGCTGTGCGGGCAGACTGAGCACGTGGTCTTCATGTCGGGCACGGCCCTCGAGAACCGCTTGAGCGAGCTGCAATTCCTCGTCACGACTGTCCAACCGAAGGTCAGCACCGAGGTGGCTTCGCTCCTGAAGCAGGTTCGGCCGGTACCGGCGGAAGTGCGAACGCAGCTCTCGCCGGTGTATCTGCGCCGTATCCAGGCCGATGTCCTGACGGAGCTCCCTGATCTGACCGAGACCGACGAAATTATTCCGCTCGAACCTGCCGATGTGGAGGCCTACCGGATGAGTCAGGACAATCTCATGCACAAGCGCCTGGCGGCGACGATTGGCGCCGGTGGGCAGCAGTCGGCCAAGTTTGATCGACTGCGCGAGCTGCTCGAGGGGTATAAGGAAGACGGACGCAAGATCGCCGTGTTCTCGTTTTTCCGTCAGGTATTGGATGACGTCAGTACCGTGGTTGGGGGATGTCCGCAGATCCATGGCTCAATCAGCGCGGAGGAACGTCAGCTCGTCCTGGACCGTTTCGCCGCCAAGGAAGGATTTGGCGTTTTGGCCCTACAGATCGAAGCCGGTGGCGTGGGGATTAATCTCCAGTGTGCCCAGGTTGTCATCCTCATGGAGCCCCAATTCAAGCCTTCGACTGAACGTCAGGCCATTGCGCGTGTCCGGCGCATGGGTCAGACCCGCAAGGTCAATGCGCATCGACTCATCGCCAAGGGGACGGTCGACGAGGCCTTGGTGCTGCTGATCGACCGCAAGAAGCAGGTTTTTGAAGACTACGCCCAGCATAGCGCTGTCAAGGATGCCAGCGGGATGGCGATCGATGCGGGAAGCGCGGCGATGGAGGAGTTGAGGGGCATCATCGCCAAGGCTTAAGCCGGCGATGCGCCCCTCAGCTTTGGGGATCTGCTGGCATGGTGAACTGCTGCGAAGCAAAGAGGGAGGAAAACGTTTAGATTGGCAGGTGGGCGCGACGTAGTCTCGCCCCTACCCTGTGGCCACCATGCGGCGGCCGAAGAGGCAGCTAGGGCAGCACGCGGTGCTGCCCCTACCACGATACAACGGACGCGTCGCCGACGCGTCCCTACCTGGGGGTTCTGGGTGGTTATCACTAGACGATACTGGGGGGTCTCGTGGTTTGATTGGCATGGGGGACGCTTCATATCCAACTAATGAAATTACTTAAGACCCTCATCTTTTCGGTGACTTTGAGCACTGCTCTGTTGGCCGATGATGCCAAGTGTCCCCCGGTCGCGCCGCCAGTGGATCCAATCGTGGGCTTAGAGCTGCGTGAAGATCGACAGATGGCTGATTTCGAAAAGTTATACCCAGGTAATAGTTCCAAGCCTACCTCGCTAGGAATAAGAGACCTCAAGGCCATGGTGCACCGTTTAGGCATCTATGAGAATGATTCGATCTCCGATGCGTTTAAGCTGACGGGAGGTCGCTCGGTGCGTTCGATTCCTTCCTCTGAATTGGCGGCACACCTCGATATCGTCAAATCCGTCAAGAAAGTCGAAACGCTCCTTGATGAAGCGAAGGACGCGACGGAAGCCCGTCAGGAGAATGTCGCCCGCCTTCGTCTGGCGGCTGCTTCCAAGGAATTTGCGGCGATCCGTAAGCTTATCACTGAGAAGCGTAAGAAGCGCTCTGCGCACACGCCCAAGCCGCAGTCGGATCCGAAGGCGAAGAAGCCGGATAGCGATAAAGGCGATAAGGTTGCCAAGCCCAAGAAGGGCTGAGCCTTGGTCGGTAGAGCGGTCGAGCAGGGAGGTAAGATAGGGGCGTGACGGTGTCGAGACCGAGGGTGAGGGCGGACGCCTACGTCGACGCGTCCCTACCCATGACGGCTGGAAGCGGTTGGCGGTTAGCGGTTGGGAACGCAAACGAGGCAGCGGCAGCTAGGGCAGCACGCGGTGCTGCCCCTACCTCGATGTAGTGGGTGAAAAGTCAGAGGGTCTTCTGGATTTCGATGGCGGCGGCTTCGGCTTGCTTGCGTTCCTCCGGGGTCAGTTGGTCGAGGGTTTCTTTTATGTGCTTCTTGAGGTCTTCGTCGCCGGTCTTTTGCACG
>Ga0209296_1000164_pt1 | contig 58709 bp, 72 predicted proteins | sample S_130206_EF_Meta_FD_187319 | JGI IMG/M metagenome (GOLD analysis project Ga0209296, IMG submission 187319) | Freshwater microbial communities from Lake Simoncouche, Canada to study carbon cycling - S_130206_EF_MetaG (SPAdes) (version 2) | ecosystem: Environmental > Aquatic > Freshwater > Lake ...
CAATTTACTGGCGTATTTGTTCCTAAATTACTCCACACCGTGCTAGGTTCGCCAGTGATATTCTGCCAGTTTGCATTGGTATTGTCAGGTATTGGTTTCCAATAAACCGCAATTACATCCCCAACGCTTCCTGTTGCTGCATTTCCAGTAATTACTGAAAACACACTAACACCTACTGTCCCTACTAAACCTGTTGCCGCGTTACCAGTTAAATCGGCAGTCTTGCTATGCGTTACCGTTCCTACAGCACCAGACCCTGCAACTCCCGTTAAAGCCAACGTCAATGTTGGCGCTACCGTTCCTACTGCTCCTGTTGCTACATCGCCATCTTCTGCTTCTGAACTGCTAGGTATTACTGTTCCTAAAACTCCACTACTTACTACTCCGGTCAACGCTACAAATTTACTTTGAACTACAGTTCCTACCGCACCGCTTGCTGCTACACCTGTCAAAGCAACAGTTATAGTGACTGTCGCCGTTCCTACCGCTCCTGACCCCGCAACTCCTGTAAGAGCTACGGTTCTACTTTGCGTTACACTACCTACAGCACCAGCCGCATTATTGCCGGTAAGGATGGTTTCGCCATAGCCCCAACTACCGGAACTCCAAGCTCCTAGCCCCCATCCCGCCATGATTCACCCTTTAGGTGGTTGACAAGCGCAACAATGCGGTCGTGGTGGTATTAGAAGGCATAGTTAATGTAAACGTACCTGCGGTTACAGTCTGTGAACCAAACGTGTGAACAGAGATCGCTTTGTTTGACTGAGTGCTGTTATAAAGCAAAACTGTATCAAACGCAGTGGTCAAAGTTACTGTCGTGTAAGCAATAGAAGCCGATGGAGTCCAATAAGCTACGCCCGCAGTTGCAGAACTGTTGGTTGACGTAGGGGCTGTAGCGTTTGTTACCGTTACCCCGCCCGCTGAATAATTAGTTCCCGAAACTTCACCAGTAACTGTATAAGCTGTAGTGGCTGCATTAATGGTAGCCGAAGCTAAATATAGAGCCGCCTTAACCGTATCGGTTGTTGGAGCCGTTAAACTGCCTCTGGATACAATCGTAGACGTACCAAGCTGATGCTGACCTAGCATTAACTCAGACATAAACGACGTACACATGCTTTGTGTGTTTGCCATGATATTTCCTTTTACCCAATAGAAGCGAGTTCAGCACCCGCAAAAGATGGCACTTTTTTAAGAGTGACATGTACCGAACGGTGAACTAACTCACCACATGACCAATATTCAACCCAAGTTGTAAGTTCATTATCATTATCAATAGACCCCTCGCGCTTCTCCAGCAAGGATTCATCCATATCACCTTTAGTTGTCGTAATCAATTTGAACTCCTATGCAAGTCTAATGATGGCTGATGTGTTAGTAGCAGCAGGAAACTGAACGGTAAATGTGTTTGTAGATGTCTTGTCAGAACCAAAGTCTAAAACACACACAGTTGGGTTAGTCCCACCGTATTTGTAGATTAACGCGCCTCTGGCTGTGGTAGCCATTGTCCAAGACACATTAGAAAACGAGATGTATGCAGTTGTTCCAGAAGCGCCAACCGTAGGCACTGGAGTAACCGTTAATATGCTACCCCCAGCAGTATACCCTGTTGCAGACACTTCGCCATCAGTTGTATACACCGCAGTAGATGCGTTTAGAGTGGCTAGGTTTGTGTATAGCGCGATCTTAAACACATCTGATGTGCCGGTATTAAAGTTATAGGTTCCGCTTAACAGACCCGTTTTAAACACCGTGCAAGTGTAGTTCCCAGTGAATGCCATATTAAGTCACCGGAACCCTTGCCTGACCACTACGGTAGGCATCTTGACGCTCAAGCCCATCACCCAAGCGTTTGGCTAACATTAAGGCATCCTGATACTTCTTGTCGTAAAAAGCAATAACGTCAGGCTCACCTTTCATAAACGTGTAGCCTTCAACTAATGATCCATACAGTAACACTGAGTCAAAGTTATCCCCTAGCCAAGTTGTTGTAGCAGTGGTAATGCTCTCTGGGTAGAAGAAGTAGTGCAATTCTACCGTATAGGTTGCATCTGGTGTTGGACCAAGAATAAACGACAATTCTGTTGGATACGTGGAATTTGGCCCAAACAAAGCATAATGCTGTGGCAATCCGGTATCCGTAGGCGTTGGGTATGCTTCACGTATAAAGTTAACATCTTTGTTAAGTAAAAAACTATATGCCCCAGTAGCATCCACAACAGCTAAAGAATATGAAGCTAGAAAATCGTTGGGGGCAGATAAATACTTATTATTAGCTGTGACTGTTCCGGTTACGTTTTTACGCAACGATGGGAATTGAACCGTGTTAAATATACGTTGCTCGGCTTGAGTGATAAAGGTGTTTATCTGCTCTGTGCTAGTAATTGTAGTCGTGCCTGTCCCTGCGCTATTCGTAAAAGAAGTCGCTGGAAAATCGTTTTCAAGGTAACCCTTGATGTCTTCAAACAACGTACTGTAGTTCACAGTCTATCCTTAAGCCATTGGGCCGTATGCTTTAGTGCCTTTGGTAGCCGCGCCATTACCACGAGTTTCAACGCCCGTAGTTTTAACATCGGTCTGTGGGTAACCGTTCTCACCCGTGCCTTCAGTATTAGGTTTTGGCTGCTTGTATTTGTTTAACGGAGCTTCACCCCAACCAAAGAACTCAAATTTGTCGTTAGACATTATCGACCCCTTCCAGATTTCTGGTTCATAGCACGAGCTACGTTACGCCCATACTTTTTAGCGTCCATTGAAGTGATGCCGCCTTTTTTCATGCCGTGCAGTTTCTTCTCGTGAACTTTAACTTCTTTATCAGCGATTTGTTTAACTTCTTTGCGATCCATTATATATCTCCTAAGTAACAGCTACTGTGACAGTTCCAATTGATATGCTTAAAGCTAAGACGTTTGGTGTTAAACCATCATCATTTGCCCTAGACCCACCAACGGGATTCCAACCCCATTCAAATATACGACTACCGCCTTCAGGCGTTCCATTTGCCAGAGGCCCTGTTCCAGTAGGATTAATTTGTAGCCCACTGTTACCAGATGTTACGTAACTCACATCCGGTCTTGGTTCTCTTACTGCTTGCGGATCATCAACCGGATACATACCTAATTGTAACTGAGGATGATCTTGTTCCCAACATTCAGGACATACCTTAATCGGCACGTTCTTTGTCTTAATAACTAACGTCTTTAACTGTGTAAGTTTAAACCTAAATCCACACCGATCACACTCCGCAATTGCATTTTTTCCAGAAGAAAATCTATTTGGCATAACATCACCCTATAAATTGCTGTCTAGGCACAAAACGTATTGCGGCTTTTTCCCTATCTTCATCTGCTGCAAGCTGAAATTGTTGCTCGTAATCTGCCTTCAACATCATAATTCTATTGGGGTCAACATTAGGTAACTTCATGGATAAATGACTTGCTAACCCTGCAACCATACACGGCATAAACCTAAATGGTATATCTTGCCCGTTGATACCATTACCGGCATCTTGGATGCGTCTTAAACGCCAGTAAACAAACGTGTAGGTCTGGCTGTTGTCAGGGGTAGGCCATACATGTATCTTAGGGTAAACAACCGTTCCTGTTGAATTTGTGGCCCCCGTCAAACGCTGAATCCATACTTGAATAGGTCTACCTTCAGCATTTTTGTTAGGGATAGTAGCGTACGTGGAAACGCTAATACGCGTGATGTTAATGTCAGTTTGGTTCTGCCCCGTGCCTGTACGTATCACGTGGTCAAGAAGATCAATAGTATCAACGGGTAAGTTATAGGCAATTTGTTGGTAGGTTAAAACTTGCTGGCCTTGCTCAATAGTCCACAGGTTAATACCACGATTAGCCCACTCCATAGTGAGTAGGTTCAACGAACGCCTTGCAGTCCGCATGTCATAGCCAGACCGCAGTTCCGCACCACAACGCTCGAACGCTTCCTCAACCAAGTTATTAAGGTCAAGGTTGAACGCTGTCGTATCTGTGGTCTTATAAGCCATTATCTAAATCTCGCTGTCTTTGTTGCGATGCTTTTCGGTTGTGCTACAAACTGCTTACCTTTTGCTTTACCTGCTCTTTTTGCCTTGGTTGTTGCGGCGTACTCAGCGGGGCTAAGACTCTTAATTGCTGCTTCCGGAAGATACCGCTCTCCCGTTTTACTCGATGGCTTACCAGACTTGGTACGCCACTTTTGATCTCCCCAAGCCTTTAGGGACTGTTGCGGTGCTTTCATTCAAAATCTTCAGCAGTTAAGCCAGATTCTTCAAAAATCAAATCTTCAATAACTTCTTCTGTACCGCAAGTGCATGGCCCACCTTCTTTAATGGCGCATTGGCACATATGTTTTATATATTCAATCACGATAACCACCTCCGGCTTTTTTGTATTTCTTTGCTACTAATTGCGCTTTACGGGCTGACCACTGCCCCGCGCCTGTACCCTGTGTTGCTTCTGCTTTAACTTGTGAAACAATACGTTTGCGAAGACTAGGCTTAGTATAGTTCCCCGCGGCATTAACCCCGCCGCCTTCTTTATACAACCCAACGGGTTCATTCCCATCACGTTTTTTAGTCGTCTTGGGAATTTTAGAGGGGGCTATTGCCCCCATGCCGCGAGAGGGTTGCATTTAGCACATCGTGCCGCGTGTTTTACCGCGAGACTCAATGCCGCCACCACGAGCAAACTTAACTACACCGCCGGTTGCCATCTTAACCATAGCACCTTTGGTTTTGCCACGGGACTCAATACCACCGCCACGAGCGTAAGTAGCCATGTGACTCATGCTTTGCTGGTCTTTGGCAACATCTTTAGCAGAACGAGACATACCACCTTTTTTCATGCCTTTCATTTCTGCTTCTTCATGCTTTACCATTGAAGCAGGAGCGCCCTTCTTCTTAAAGAAGTTAACTTCTTTCTTTACCATTGCTTTGGATTCCATGACATTCCCACCTTTTTTAAAAGTTTTGGTGATTTTACCACCACGTTTATAGCCCATATTTCTGTCACCTACGGAACCGGGTTTACCGCGAACATAATCGTCAAACTCTTTGTTTTTTGCGGCGGTTTCTTTAGCTCGTTTAGCAGCTTTAATTTTATTAGCGGCTTCTTTAGCTTCTTGCGCCCCACGCATAGCTCTAACTTCCGCAGTTGTTAGCGGCACTGATTTAACTGCTTCTTTAGCCATCAACCTACCTAACCCAGCCCGAACAAACGGTGCTGCTGGGCCAGCAAGAGCAGCAGCAGCAGTCGTTGCACCCGTAATGCCAACATTCCTGGTAATTCTTTCTCGATCTTCATCAGTTAACTCACGACCCGCACGAGTACTTGATTTTTTATTTAAGCCTGTAACCGCGCTAGTATCATCTTCTTTAGGCCTAGTCCTTAATTCGTTTCTATCATCAACTTCTTTAGCAACGGGTTCGTTGTTTACAGTGGGTGTAAAACTCCTAGTTTTTGCTGATGAACTGCCCCTACCACCCATTGATGAACTTTCTTCCACATCTGCTTGGGGTCGTCTTTGGTAGTCTAACAATTCACCATCCTCACCTTGCCCACGGCTACTATATACTTTTTGACTACTTGCGCGGGTGTCTTTATCATAGTCTACGTCGCTACCTTCATCACCGTTATAGCGTTTAACTTTACCGCCGTGTTTCATACCAGAAAATTTCTTTAAGTTTGCGTTTGGCATATCCATTGCTCCATGTTTAGTGTCAGGATTATTAATCTTTGCATTACCTCTAGGGGTAAACTTACGCCCTCTGTCAGCGGCAGTAAAATCCTGACCTACAGACTGAGGAACCCCTGCTTTTTTAGCAAACGATGGGTTGTTAGCAATCGCTGCCATAAAATTATGTTGCTTTTTAGATACGGAGGGCATTATCTTTTCTGCCGTTTAAATAAATTTCTAATAGTTTCGGTTTCCCAAAGTCTAACCGACATATAAATCAGTATCACAATGCTACTTGCAAGGGTTACAACCGGCGGTAACCACTGCATAATGTTACCTATACCTATCGTTAAGGCAGCGCCATCAGCCATTACTTTAACGTCGTGAGTTTCCATTTAGCATTTCCATTGACGCAAAGATTTGTTGATACGTGAATTAGGATCGTTTGCTGTTTTCGCACTCGTCAACTTCTTCTTCATACCGGTCATCCTCGCGCAAAACGAAGTCTTGCGGCTGCCACCTTCGGGTTGTGGGGCTTTTAATCCCGGCTTCCCCGGATTGGCTGCATTGTAGGAAGCGCGACCTTTGGCGTTTAAACCGCCTTTGGGGTTCTTGCCTTCTTTGCGAGTCCATGCTGGAGACTTAGCCATTTGCCACCTTAAGTTCTTGTGGTTTAAACATCGGATAAAGAACATCGTTACCAAAATCACCTTCGTATTCTTGAACGCCCATGTGACCTAGTTTGATCGTTGGGTCAATCCATACTTCGTAACCTTCTTCTCTTGCACGGTCGCAGAACAGGAAGTCTTCACCCATGTAACCTTCTGGCGTTGACTTGAAATCAAAGAACGAAAACAACGTCTTACCTGCACGTTGATCTTTGTATTCCCACTCAGGATGCTTGTCACGTAGGGTTTCAAACACCTCACGCTTAATCATCATAAATGCTGTTGCTACACGCTTTGCCCTAACCAATCCCATAGCGTTCATGGTTAGCGAACCACTATCTTCATCTAACGTGGCAATGTATGTTTTATCAGCTTTACGAACTGTTGGGACACCGGCAGCAATGCCTTTGTCCGTAGTCCAAGCCAACAACCTAAATACATCTTCTGCCGCAAAATTAATATCTGCATCTATAAACAACAAGTCTGTACACTTTGACTCAAGAAAATCCTGTGCTAATAAATTCCTAGCGCGAGATACTACTGAACACCCACATATGCTACCAATCTGAATTTCTACACCATGCTGCAATGCTTGCTGACCAAAATGCACTAACGAAATAGCCATCTTTATTGATACTTTAAAGTCGTAAGCAGGTAGAGCTATAAATATTCTACGTCCATGCAGATCAAAGGCTTTTTCTTGATTCATGTGTTATCCGTAAAAGACTGTGATTCCAGTGACAGAACCAACGCTAATTGTAAGATATAGCGAAGTTTTAAATACAATACCTTCACCGGGAATTGACACATAGTAAGGAACAGGGTTTGTTTGTGATGCAATATCTATTTGGCATAAAACAGTACCACCTGACCCGCCATCACGAAATTCAAATGTAGCGGCAGTTGCAGCTACTGGGGCTATAGAAAACCCTTTTAACCTTGCTCTTCCAGCAAACAAAGAACCAGCGGCACTTAGATGCGCCGAACTAACGTCTGTTTGAGTAGACATAATTAATCTCCTAAAGTGTTAATGGGGGCCGAAGCCCCCTAGATTAATTAAGCTGATGCTGGGAACTGTGCGCCATCGGAATTAGCAACAACGTAACGGCAAGTAATTTGAACAGTACCAGCAGTGCTAGGTGCGCCAGTGGTAAATGTTGGAGTTGCGTATACGATTACGTCTGTTGAACCAATACCAATACCATTTGGTGATGCGGTTGATGCTGCGCCGCAATATGCAGCTAACTGGGTTGCGGTAAGCGTTGGGCTTTGGCGACCGGCAGTAAGAATGGTGGTTGAAGGGTAAAACAAGTTGGCAGTTGTGCCATCGCCAATAGTCATTACGGCAGCAGTTACAGTGCCTGATAATGTGACTACAGTATCAACAATAAAATCTATAATCTGTGCGCCAGCAGGTAAAGTAAAACACTGAATAGCGGCGGCAGATGTTTGTCCAACCATGTTGATTTTTTTGGTCTGGGCGCAAGTAGTTGCACCTAAATTTTCAATCGTTCCAACAGTAGTTCCGGTGGTATTTTTAATAGTACCCAATAGCCAAGGGCCAAGATGCGTAGCAAACGCCATGATAAAACTCCTTATGCACAAGTCCCCATATCATCGGTGCATCGTCCCTCTAGGTGGGCTGATATGAGTAGAAAGTCCTAGACCTGCTAGCTTTATATCAGCTATTTTTTATAGTGTCAAGCAAATAGGGTATTATCCAAACATGACAACTAAAGACCCCCAAACTAAAAAAGCGTACCATACTGCGTACTATCAAGCCAATGCAACAAGGCTTAAAAAAACAAATATAGATAGGAAACGAGCTGCAAAAGAAAAATGGACGTTATTTAAATCCACCTTAAAATGCGCAAATTGTGGTGAAAACCATCCGGCGACTCTAGACTTTCATCATGTAGAAAAACATCCTGATAACAGGCATGTCTATAATCTTACCAGCAATGGAGCGTATAAAAAAGCTATTAAAGAAATAGAAAAATGTATCGTATTATGTGCAAATTGCCATAGAAAAGTACACTATGAGGATCATAAAAAGAAAAAGGAGGCCGAAGCCTCCCTAGTTAAAACTTACTCTTCTTCCTCTTCCTCATCTAGTTCACTATCGTATAAAACCCAAGAATCTTCTTCTTCATCGTAGTAGTACCAAGCATCTTCTTCATCATCGTAAATCCACTGAGTACCGTTCTCATCTTCCTCAACTTCATAATCATCAATATCAAACTCTTCTATCTCTTCTATCTCTTCTATCTCTGGAAAGTTATAGATAATAACAAACTTTGTAAACACATTCATGGTGGTCTCCTAAGTGTATTGGGCTACAGCAATATTTGCTGCGTAGCCATGTTAACTTAAAACTAAGTAGGAGTTATTACAAAATAAAAAGCCCCCGGTTAGGGGGGCTTAGTGAAGCTAAGTGCTTGATTTTATTACTAAGCACCAGAACTACCGAAGATGCCCAACGGGTCACTCCAACCGAAGCTGTAACGCTCGCGGCTCTTGTAACGTACGTTACCGGTATCAAAGTCTCCATCCATGCTGTTAGACAGCGGGGTACGAACGAAGTGCTTCAAACCATTAGGAACATCAGTCATGAGGAACCAGCCGTTGGTGTCGGTCAAGAAGTGATTGACGCGATAACCTTCAGGAATGGAACCCATAGTCTTGATTGCGTTCACGTCATTGTCGGTCGTGCCAACGCGTAACTCTGTTTCGAGCAAGCGGGTAGCAACGAACATCAAGTTTGGTGGAACAACCAATTTACGAGGTTTAGCAGCGATCAACAGACCACGTTCGTCAGTCCAACCTGCGATTTGAATTACAGCCGCCTCAAGGGAGGTTTCGTTCAAATCAGCTTGGGTGGTGAAAGTGTTGCTGTTGGTGCCACCAGAAACCAACGGATGTGCAGTCGAACATAAGACTACGCCATCACCGCCGGTATAGCCAGACGAAGCAAAAGCGTTGTTCAATACTGACGCAGCTTTAACTTGCTTGGTGTATGCCATAGCGCGGGCTAATGACTTGGTATAACGTGATGACAAGGAGTCATACAAGTTATCTTCGATCGCTTCTTCAGTGACCGAGAAACCAAGAGCAATAGTTTCGTGGTTGTAACGAGCAGTCCAAGCTTCTTGTGCATTGTCGTAAGCGATGGCATTGCCCTCGTTCTTAACAGGTGCAGCAGAGAAGCCAGACAACTTCGTCTCTTCTTCAAATGAACGCTCAGAGGTTTCTGTTTCAAAAATCTCTTTGTGTTCTTCGCCGTAACGCTTGTACTCCATACCAAACAATGCGTTCAGTCCGGGTAAAAGCTCTTTAAGTAGCTGGGCGCGTGAGATAGCCATTATTCATTCTCCTTAGATGCCAGTTGGATTCAGGTACATGTGCATACCTTGATTCCACTTAACAATAACTTCGGTATAAGAACCCGAAGAGTTGGTTGTTTCCGCGACCACATCTACGATACGGATTGGGAAGGTTGAAGTCGTAGCATCCGGTGCAATAATCGCAACAGCGCTATCACCTGTAGTGGTGCTTCCGGTATTCTGAACTAGAACAGCGTTAGAACCAATAACAGCAATAGTTTTGCCGGTAATTGTAGTGGTGCCACTAACGATAGCCACTTTAAACAACGTGTCGGGATCATCAGCTACATAAGCGGTAGCATCAGCAGTCACGGTGCTTGCGGGCCAATATTGAGCAAAGATTTTTTGATTGGTGTTTGGACTTGTGTAAGAACAGCCCAAGAATACGCCAACCGGTGTAGCAGCATCAGTGCCCACGTCTTTACGGATCGTACCACCAGCTACTAGTTTAACGACATCGCCATAATAAATGGAGGTGCCTTCGCCACTAGCAATAAACATCTGGCGGGTTGAGCCTGCAAAAACTTGACCACCGATCAGGTTTATGGGTTTAAGCCCATAAGGTGCACTGACAGTAGGGTAAGCCATTATTAATACTCCTAAAAATTAAATTAAACAGCGCCACGACCAAATGTCGTTGTAGATTTTCGCTCATTAAATAGCGGCATCCGCGGATCATTGGTCTTCATAAAGCTATTGTCAACTGCTTCAATCTGCGATCGAGCAACATTACTATAATGCGCGTTACGTTGCGTTACCATTTTTGCAGATGCTTTGCATAACAATAAACCACCGATCTCTACATTGTCTTTAAAACGACTATTCGGGTCTACATAAGTCATCATTTCGGGATGGTCAACGGCCTTCACAGGTACCCAACCTTCACGAAATTTTGATGCCGTATTAGTAGCATCAGCTTGTCCCATAAGAGCAGTACGGATATACCGAAAAGCATAGCCTTCCTGTGGGGCAGGAAAAGGTAATGTCTCAGGGGGTTTCCAAGACTCTTCCCGAGCTTCAATTTCCCGGGTTTGTAATTCACGAGCTAGTCTATTTTCAGCCATTGTAGTTCTCCAATTTGCGTACTTCACGTGCGTAAGCCTCTGGGGTAATTCCCAGCCTACGAGCTATGGCAGCACCAGACCTCGTAATGGTTACGCTTCTCTTTGTCGCGGACGTTCGCGTTACCGGGGCCACAATTGTGGCTGGTTTTGCACGTTGTACAGGTTTACCCTGCTCACGCGGTGGTTCGACTTCCTCAGTGTACTCGTCAAAGTTCTCAGGAAACCGTTGCTTCATAGTAGCGTCGACACGTTCATAGTAGTCATCGCTACGCGGGTCGATACCCGAGCGAACTAATTTTTCATGCAACCCTAAAGCGAGGCTAGTCATTTCCTCATCAACCCCAAACCACGTATTTCTTTCACGCCATTTTTCGGCCTTCGGATCAGCAGTTGTAGGTCTGGTTTGTTGCTGTTGTACACTATTTCTTTGTGGTTGTAAAGAAGGACGCATAGATTGAATTTCACGGAGTTTAAACTTGGCATCCGTTAGTTCTTCTTGTGCATCCGCAATCATGTCCGCATCCCCTGCCTCGTACGCGCGTTTCATGCGTTCTTTGGCGGCGGCGATCTCACCGTTAGCGCTCTTGGCAATCTCAGCGACAAATACTTGCTCACCATGCCCTAACCGTTCCCGAAGAGATTGGACTTCTAATTCTTTGGCGCGGGCATAGTTAATAGCCTCTTCCCGTTCTCGGGTGGCAGATTCCTTTGCCCTGCGCTCGTCATGCCAGACTTTTTTCATCTGAACTAGACGTTCCTTAACTTTGTCAGAAAACTCCTCTAACCCATCGTCCTCTTCAAGTGCTTTGACTTTAGATGGAGGTAGCGGTCTGGCTTTACGACGACCCTGATCTTCTACTGGGGTATCGTCAACAATTTCAACTTCAAGGGAGTCTTCAGCTTCAACTTCCTCATTTACTGGAACTTCTTCTACTTCATCAGGGAATTTAAACTCAGACATAAATCACTCCTATTTGCGTTTGATCCCGCGAGGGTCTTGCACAGTTGATTCAACTGAATCATCGTTAATAATGCGGAATTCTTTGCCGTGAATTGACAATTTAGTTCCGGTATGGGGCCTTACAATGATGAAATCACCTTCCTTACACCAAGCTCCAGTGGGGAATTTCTTTTCGTCTTTGTAGCAATCGGGTCCCAATTTCACTACAAACAGCACGGTGGTTAGAATTTCTTCGTGTTCCAAAGTGATGTCGGCTTTGATAATCCCACTCTCATACTTCTCCTCTAACACCGGTATGGCGCAAAGGATTCGGTATCCAACGGGGTCAGGTAGTTGTCGCGCTTTCTCCTGTATATCTTCAGTCATCTTCATGAGTCTCCAAACGATGGGCAAGGTCTGAAATGATTTGCTTTGCGTAGTCCAGACCCTGAATAACTCCGCAAAGGTTTTGGTACTCGGGATAATCTTTTACAGTGCCTCTACCAATGTAACGCTCGGTATCAGCACGGCGTTCCTCTAACTTAGAGGAAACGTAATCTAGCGCGGTATCGTAATTCACTCAGGTTGTCCTTTCGGGGCTGATTGTTGGGTTAACATGTCATGCTTTTGTCTAGCAAGGTCTATTCCCATTCTGGTGCCTTCAATTTCACCTTGTTGCTCAAGATTGGCTTTAGACTTACTAATATCTATGCCAAGTCGGGTTCCATCTATTTCCTGACGACCGGTTATTTCTAGTTCACGCAGTTTCAACTCGTCGGCTTTTGACGCTGCATCCAACATGTCCTTCTGTTTCTTACGTTCCAATTCACCCTGTTGAATTTGGAAGTCCTGCTGTGCTTGCTGCATTTTTAACTGTAGTTCTTGCTGTTGCATTTGAATTAATGGGTCTTGCTGTGCCTGTTGAATCTGTTGCTGTGCGGCTTCCCCTTGGTTCTTCTGCAATAGCTGTTGTGCGGCTTGGGCTACCAACGTAGATAACTGAGTCTCTACTTCTGGAGAAAGTTTTTCGTCTTCAGATGGTAGGCTTGCACCCAATTGTTGCTCAATCTCAACCCTATACTGGAAAGCTACGTGTTCCATAATGTGAGCCATACCTGCGGCTTGCATAGCTTGTGCTTGTGGGTTTTGTGCCATCACTTGCATCAACTTGGGGTCTTTCATTGCCGCCATATGTACACCCAAATGCGCCTGATGATCCTGATAACTAAAGGCTTTAACAGGTTTACCGGTCATAATGTTCATGTTCTCAGATACTGGATCGGTAGGCTTCTGGTCATCCTCAATAGGCACAAGTTTGTCAGCGTTTTTAATACCTAACGTCTCAATGATTTGACGATGCAAGAGGGGTAGGTTATAGAGCTGAGGTGCTCCAGCGGCAAGCTGCATTACTGCCTGATACTGAACAACTCGTTGCGCCATTGTGGAAGCATTAGGGTCAGACACGGGGATAACTGCAACCATGTCGTAATCACTTCGTTTAGCTTTTCTTTCACCTACTTCTGGCTCGTAATCGTATTCCTCGGGGGTATTGTCACGTATAATTGCTGACAGCAATCTAAACTCTTGTTTCATTGCGTAGTGAATCCGTGCTTGAACCGCACTCATCACTTTCAACATACGCTCTAAAATAGCCAAGGTAGTCCCAACTGGGGACTGCGCAGACATGTCGCTAGTCTTTAAATCAGCAACCGCCGCAAACCGTCGACCATCTTCAACAATCTGATTAAGCAACATGACTAGCGTTTGGCTAGGTTCTTTGTAGGGCAACAACATAATGTTGTCTTTAATTACACCGCCGGGAATGTCCACGTCTCTAAACTCACCCGGAGCGATTGGGGTGTCATCACCTTTAATACGAAGCCCGCGAGACTTTAAACCGCCCGGAATGTTGTTTAGCGTTCCTGCGTCTACAAGCTGGCGTAACAAAGAAGTGCTTGATGTTGCGTGACCACCAACCAAATGAATCAAACCAAACGCATAGAACCCAAAGCCGGGAATATAGGAGTAGTGCACAAAGTGCTGGCGTTTTTGCTTTAACTCGTCATCTTCGTTCCAGTTACGACGAATGGCTAAGATAGTGCCCGTGCCCTGCTCAAGTGTAACCACATACGGCAACGCAATACCGGTAGGCTCATCACCCGCCTCGTCTTCAAACCCTTCAAGATCAAGGTCAACATGTATTTCTAATAGCGAATACCGATCATCGTCTTCCGCAGAAAACCCTTGTTCTTTAGCTTTTTGTTTCTCAATATCGTCTAAGACACGCGTGGGTTCACCAAGATCAACTTCTCGATAAAACCCAACATCCTGTAGTTTGGCAATCTCATTCTTGGTCTTACGCATCCGATGGGCTACCCGTTCGGCTGACTCAAGGTTTTTAGCACCGTAAGGGACAACTATATCTTCGGCTGATATAAACGCGGCTACCGGACGATCTATTGACGGGTCAAAGTAAATCTTCTTAAACGCATTACCCGCAAGACATAAGGAGAACAGCAACCGTTCATGTTCTGGGCGATACTCTATCATTCGTTCGGTAAGCTCGTAGTTCATATCGTCGGCTACACGAATAGAGGCATCCCGCTTCTCGTTGGTTTCTTTCCCAATAATGGTTGTCTTTACAGGACCCGAAGACGGGAACGTCTCCATAATAGTCTCAGACTGAAACTTAACCGCGCTCTCCATTAGCAATGGGTGGAACACACCGCAAGCCCCAGACCACGGCTCACTACGTTCTTCATACTTAACGCCCAAGAGTTTTAAGCCTTTGACGTAGGTCTCCATCCAATCTTTACGTGCCATGATGTCGGAATTGTGATCTCCTAATAACTCAGAACTTAGGCTTTGCAATTGCGACTCAGGGATAATCTCAGCAAGGTTTGCGTTGAAATCTTCGGAGTTTTCTTCCCCATCTTCAAAGTCTATCTCCATACCGCCAATGCCGATATGCACGGACTCTGGGTCTTCAATCTCAATTTCTAGATCGGGTTCTTGGTCATCAAGAGATTCTAATCCTTGGGGGGCTGCGTAAAGTGCTTTACTTATTGCCATGATATTTACCTTCTGCTTTTTAGCTTTGTGGTGTTAGTTGCGGGGTCATAAACAAACTGACCGGTGGATTTCTTTAGCCTTGTAGCCGTTCTATCTATAGCGCGTTCTTCCGCGGTCATGCGGTTACGCGCGGCACCTTTAAAAGTAAATGTTTTTCCATCGGGTTTTAAAAACCCACGTTTTATTAGCACCGCTATTACTGCACCACGGGGATCAGAAGGCGGATTAACTTGCGTTCTCATCTGCTCGGTCAAGCGTTCAATCAATTGCCCGCGCCCCATAAACTTTTGTGTAGCCATATTAGTAATAACCCGCGTAGCGTTTGGATTTAAAGAATTTAACTGGGTCTTTCTCGTCTGTATGTAGCCGTAAAAACCCGCCTTGTCTGAACCGCATTAGTGCTAGGGTGGTTGAGTCTACCAAGTCATCATGCTCCCCTGCGGGAAATGACGCTACCTCATCCACTACTTCTTCAGCCCAACGTGTTTGGGGTGCCCATATAATACCTGATGAAAACATATCAGACACCGAGTTCAAACGGCTAATTTTATCGTTACCTTTGCTGGGGGTAAACTCCTGCACGATAATTCCCATTGCCCGCAGTTCATAGATTAGCGGCGCGCCAGAGGCTTTCTTCTCTACAATAAACGCGTCGGGCTTCCACTCCATGTAGTGCTCGTAGGCAACTCTCTTGAGTTTGGGAAACTCCATCCGTTCTCTTATTGAGTTCAACAGGATAATATTTGCACCGCCTGTAGCGGGATCGTCGGGAGATTTCTCAGGCCACCATACTCCCCAAGTGGTGCAAGCACTAAAGTCAGCCCGATTGTTTTTTTCAAACGCCGTATCCCACGCTTGGATAATAAACTCACACTTTGGAGGTTCCTCTTCTTCCCAGACCCTCCACCAATTGCGCTTAACAATAGCGCCTTCTTCTGATGTAGGGTTCTGCTGATATTGCGCGTTCCACTGATACGATGGCATGGACGCTTTTGTTTTCATCAACGCTTCTAGCGACCATTGTTCTGGCCAGAGTGACCGCTGACTAATATGTAGGTCGCCGTTGCTGTCGGTTGTCTCTTTCTCTAACACAGCAGGAAACTCTACCACGTCATACTGATCTGCCCCGTCATTCATCACCATGTCTTTAACTACCCGACCGGTCAGATCATTTAACGCCCAACGAGTCTGCACAATAGCTACTCTACCCCCCGGCATTAAACGTGTTCGCGCACCGGTAGTAAACCATTCATACGCTTTATCAAACACATCTAAGTTACCGTTGATAATATCTTGTTCATTATGTGGGTCATCAATCAATAGTAAGTCCGCGCCGCGACCTGCAATAGCACCGCCCACACCCACCGCAAAATACTCTCCACCGTGATTAGTGTGCCAACGCCCTGCGCTTTTTGAGTCTTGACTAAGCTGAACACCCGCTTTCCCACCAAAAACAGCCTGATAATCTTCACTTGCAATGAGGTTTCGCACCTTTCTACCAAAGTCAATAGCCAAATCAGCCGTGTGAGACACCATCATTACCTTTTGATTAGGGTGATTTCCTAGAAACCATGCGGGAAAATAGTAGGAAACTAGGTGAGATTTGCCAAATCTAGGTGCAATATTGACCGCAATCCGTTGTTTTGAGCCATTTGCTAGGTCTTCAAGCAAAGAAGCTAGCCTTTTATGGTGTGCACCTATCATATAGGTGGGTTCAATGAACTTTACAAAGTCTAAAAGGGTTATTTTGGCTGCTCGAATGGCTTTTCGGCGGCTCAACTCGTTAATTAACCGCAAAACTTCTTCTTTTTGTGCCGGAGGAAGCAGTTTTACCTTACTTTGAACACTATTTAAATCAATTGTCGTCATTTTCGTCTTCAACTAGGGAGTCTACGAACTTAACGAGGTCTTTTTCAGGGGGTGGCTCAACGGTTTCTTCCTGTATATCTTCTTCGGGTTCGTCCACAATCTCTGCAACACCCATATACAGTTCGAGCTTTTTAGTTAGCTCGGCTTCAAGCTCTGCGTCGGTCTTCATTTTATGGGTAACTTCAACGCGGTCAGTAAATAACCCCACGTCTTTCATCTTACCCAACAACTCAAGGGCTTTAATCCGTATCTTCCCATCATCGTGCTCAGACTCTTTGAGCAACTTGTTCTTTACATACTCCCGAATACGCACCGCGCTATTTACCAACTCGTGATCGTACTCCGATAGCATCTTATCCAGATGAGTGAGCGCGGCGGTTGGGTATTGGGCAGCTTCAAGCGGGCTAAACGCAGGTTTCTTAGGGTCGGTTACCTTTAAAAACATCTCTCGCGCAACGGTTTTATCTGCGGCGGTTGCGGGTTCTGCGTCTGGGAACATCATCTGCATCGTGTTACAAGCAAGTCTAGCCCGCTCAATGGCGGGCAACGATAACAGTGATACACCATCCGTAATATGGATGTGCGGTTCTGGGGTTACTTGCATATTAACTCCAAGATATTTATACGAAACATACACGTATGGAACCAAAAAAGCAAGTGGGGGGTATTATTTTTTAGAATAATAGGGTGGGGGGGGCTATGTTCAAAATACTACATGGGGGGGTCTAAAGTTGAGAAATACGCATCGTTCACGTAAAACACAGCGTAAGCGCGAGGGCGGGACTCCTAAACCTATTCAGGGGGGATGGGGTGCGGTAGGGGTCAGGGGATAGCGTAGCGGACAGCTGTCCGCTGGCATTGGTTATCTTCAATCACCTATTGACTATTCATAGGATAAGCGTAGAATTGGAACTGTCGATGAAGCAAATCGATACATGTAATTAACTTACTTACGGAGTTTTAAATAAGATTATGACAACATTAAAATGTATGGCATCAAACATTGTAAAAAACGCTGATTCATTAACACAAAGCGAAATCAAACTATCTGAAGCCATTGCAGTATTCGTAGGCAAAGGTGGCAAGATAAACGATGTGCTAACTACAGTGCGGACAATTAACAAGGAAGTAATTAGCATCAAAGCATTGCGCGAAGGTAAAGCAGGTAACCCTAGTTACGCTCTCGCACTAACAAGGTATGAGCGTATCAGTAAAGCCAATCAACGGCTTTTCCCCAAAGTAGCAAGTGCCACTACTAGCAAGCGTGGCACTAAGGGCACAGCAAAGAAAGGGAAACCGGTAGGCGTAATTGGGTCTGCTAGTGGCTTGGTTAAACTGAATCGGCAAATCATCGCAACCATTCAGAAAATAGAGAAGCCAGATTTTGATGCCGCTCGAGTGATTGCCGCTTATCAAGTATGCAATGACCAATTGATACCAAAGAAATAGGTAGTGCAGGACAAGCCCTGAGCCGAAAGGTTCAGGGTTTTTTTTCGCCTCGTGTCACCAGTTCTTCGGGGGTCTGAGGGTCGAAAGGGGGCGCGTGAGGGCGCGAGTGAGTTTGCCCATCGGTTGGCGAGTTGGCGAGTTGGCGGGTGGGCGTTGGTGGGTGAGTGGCGCGCGTTGGGCAACGGACATTGTCCGCTGGAGATTAATCAGGTGGCGCGGCGCGCCACAGCAAAAACTGGCGATATAGGCGTTGGCAACGGACAATGTCCGTCAGGAATATTTAATAGGTGATTTAGTATGTGTCAAATATTGCACAGACCTTGTTCCAATGTTCCGGAAAAAAAGGGCGTTGGAACACGTTTTGGAACAAGCTTTTCAGGGGCATCAATTTTTATAAGTCATTGATATATATATATAATATAATAATAGTAATAGTAATAGTAATGTCAATGTTCCAATGTTCCGTTTTTTTTATTAAAATATGGCTGACCTGAAAAATACGTGTCAAATATTGAACATGTATAGAATTGAACACAAGTTCGGAGCGACCTCGGCTGCCGTGTATTTGCGTTTCACCACGGAACATTGGAACATCGCCACCTAACGTGTTGATTGCATTACCCTTTTTCATACCCGCGTCACACTTTACATTAGGAACATTTGGAACACCCTTGATTCCATTACATTTCCCGCCCTTCTATCCTAGTGTTCAAAACTTGACATAGGAACATATCTATGGTATACTCGTATTGTAAGTGAAAAGTTTGACAAAGTTAGGTAGCGGCTGCGGTAGCGGACATTGTCCGTTGAGGTCACCGAGGTTATGCGCCAGACACTATCACTCCCGTTCTTTAACAGTTTAGAGTAAGACCACAGAGCCTAGCGGACATTGTCCGTTGGGGCGTATTCGTTTAGCCGTGTGCTACGTAGTGTATGTCGTGGTGCTTGAACCCGTTGAGTCTACCTTGTCAGTTGCGCAGGTCGCGTAGTTTGCCCTTGCTGTCAGCAAAGCAAGTAGATGTAGGATTCATCGGACAACCCAGATCGACAACATCGTAGCACGCTAACATAAAAAACTGGCGATGCACTCTGTGCTAGGGGCAATACTTAATGTGTGTAGAACCGATAGACAGCGGGGCTACTCAAGCGGCTAGGTGTAAGACTATACAACACGTGGAAGATTCTATACGTGTAGCCTAGATCGCTCGTATTGCCGATGGTGAGCCTAACACCCAGTGCGGACTGCGACAAGAACATGCAGACGCTCACAACTAATACTGAAAGCCAGCGGACAATGTCCGCTGCGACCAACCAACCGCGCCTTGGTAGACCAACATCAGGGCGCACCCCATAGCGCATTGCACCCAGTAGTGCGTTATGCGGTGTAAACGCACCATAACTAATCACGGAGAGATAACATGAAAGCAACACAAGCAATAAACCGTAGCACCCCGATGGACTTGCTCATGATGCAACAACCGTTTAACCCTGATAGAAAGCATGAGCAAATGTATTCACGAGAACAGATCGAGGCGTGGCTTGTCTCGATTGGTAAAACCCGCAACGGACAACGTCCGTCAACCATTAACAAGTAAACAGGAGAGATACCATGCCAGCATCTACGTTCCCATTATCTTCATACTCCAAAGAGCGTTACAACCTGATACGTCAAAAGCGTATAGTCGTGGGCTACAATTTCCACAACAACCACCCATCAGTTGATCGCCCTGATATATATCAGCGGCTTGCCCCTAAACCTCGGTCATGCTCATTCCTGCGACATGACCTAATTGGTTTGTATAACGATGGTTGTAGCCAATCTAAAGCCTTTCGCATTCGAGCCTTCCTGAAGAAGTTTGGTCAGCGGCTTGCCAAGAGTGGGGTCATGCGTAACAAGCCAATCGTTCCTGCCGCTGTAGTAGATTGGATACTTGCCAATCGCACCTTCATTGAAGACAGCCCAATATTTTTGACGAGTAACATGGTGGCATCTACTTTGTTGGGGCGGGATGTGACCGCACTATGGGATAGGGACAGTGAGAAGCTAGGTGATGGGCGTTGGAGACCTGTGCCGTGGCATCACTATGGGTTCTTCAAGGATTCAAGGTATTACCTATTGCACAGTCTACACATGAGCACAACCAAAGGTGAAGAAGGGCTACTCGCATTCGCAGAGTCACTAGACAAGATGAGGATCGAGCGTTACACCATCATCAAGCCCGGTCGCTACCTTGCTAGGTTCTTCCCAGAGTTGGGCGAGAGTGAGATTCGCACGTGGACAGAGCGGGTCGCGGCATCAATACGCCCTGCCGAGTTGAAGTTCATCGAGTCTGATGACAAGGATGGTTGGGTCAGTGTGTATCAGGATGGTCCTGATAGTTGCATGTCTGGCAGTGATGCGGAGTGTGTGCATGTATACGCCCACAAGAAATCCGTGTTACGCCTAGCCTACTTGGTGCAAGGTGAAGACATCAAAGGCAGGGCTATCGTGCGTGAGGATAAGAAAGAATATATACGTTGTTACCCTAACACGTCTAGCACTGATTCCACTGCGTGGCACAACACCATGCGTGAGGCTATCGAGGCGGCAGGTTATACGCATGGTAACTTGGAGGGCGTGTTGCTTGACATGCACAAGGCAGATGACGGGGAATACACCATGCCCTACCTTGACTCGGGCAGTGGCGGTCCACAGAGCGTTGACATGGACGGTGAGTATTTCCGTGTGACCAAGCATGGTGAGCATGATGCAACCAATACAAACGGTCGGCTTTCCTTGCGGGACATGATGTGTTGTGACTCCTGTGGTGATGACTTTGACGCAGAAGATATGAACTACATCGACCACCATGAGCATCATGTCTGTAACTATTGCTACAGTGAGCATTACCGCGAGGCGATTGGTAGACGTGGTCGGACCGTCATGACTTTAGCTGATGACTGCGTCTACTGTTCATCGGATGATAACCACTACGTCACGGAATACGCATCGGACAATGAGGTCTATGAGTGTGCCGAGTCAGGGGATTACTTCAAGTTGGATGATATGGTCGCCACGCCTGATGGATGGGTTGCGGATGCTCACGCTACCAAGTTGACTATCAAGACCGAGCGACACGGTGAAGAGTTTGAGTATGCAGGGAATAGTGATGTAGTCACCACGCATTCGGGTGATGTTGTGTATGACAAGGATGTAATAACGTATGTGGTAGATGATATTAACTATATATGTCATGAGGATGTAGATGAGATGGAGTTTCGGGCACAACTGTTATGTGAATCCTCACTTAACGAACAAGCAGCTTAACGGACAATGTCCGTTGAAAGGATAAGTATGGAACGATTATTAGAGATGTTGAGTTACACAAGGGCGCATCAATCCGAGGGTGAACGATTGTTTGTTGATAAGTTTATCAACCCGTATAACCCCAAGGTATACAAGACAGGCAATGAAGTATTAGCCTATGTGGTAACGGTAGGTGGTAAGAAACGCCCGCCTGTGCTGTGGAGTAGCCACGTGGATACTGTGCATGGTAAGGACGACCCTGTCATGCAGACCGTTGTATATGATGAGAGTGGTGGGTTTGCTTACAAGGATGACGGTCGACCGCTAGGTGCTGATGATGGCGCGGGTGTATGGCTTATGCTCGAGATGATAGACGCTAAGGTAGCGGGCACGTATATCTTTCATCGTGGTGAAGAGCGTGGGGGTATTGGCTCAAGCGGTATGGCGTTACACCACAAGGCGTGGCTATCTCAATTCAAGTGGGCTATTGCGTTCGACCGTAGGGGGGACAGTGACATTATTACCGAGCAGTCACCCGGTGTGTGCGCGTCAGATGACTTTGCCAAAAAACTGGCGATGCTTATCAATGAGGGCACAGGCTTGACCTACGCGGGTAGTCCAAACGGCATATTCACAGACACGGCAAACTATCGTAGACTAATCCCTGAATGCACTAACCTATCGGTGGGCTATGACAATGAGCATACGGGAAGTGAGACGTTGGACACGTGGCATCTGATGAATCTACGCAATGCAATGATACGGTTCACAGCGGATATGACTAACTCGCTACCTGCAACGCGTGACCATACTGCCCCAGACCCAGTGCCTTTGTATGGCAAGTATGGCGCGTGGGATACGTGGAACTACGGGATGCCAGCAACCAAGAAGAAGAAAGCAGCGCGCGCAGTGAATGTTGCAGACAACATAATGGATTGGTCAGCCGATGACGTTGCGCAGATGCGGTTCAATGACTTAGTGAAGTTAGTGCGGGAGGCACACCCAGAAGATGTAGCAGGGCTAATCGTAAGACTAGCCGAGGATGTGCAGTATGTAAGTGAGCAATACTATGAAGCGACAGGCGAGGAGTCTAGTAGTTATACCTAGCGGACATTGTCCGTTGACCAACAGGAGATAAGATGAGAGACCATATAAAAAATCGTAAGGCATTAATTGCAGTAATCATGAACGAAGGGAGGTATAAATTTTATAGAAACGTAGAGATGGTGTTTTTCTGTGCGGTAGTGATACCTGCTACCTATTTGTTTTTAATATTATGCTTATCAATAGGAGATATAAAATGATAGACGGAATGACGTTCGTATTAGTAGTAGCGGCAGTGGGTTTCGTAGCATTCACAAGTGGATGGTATTTGGGGCGGCAGAACGCAGCTTTGTTGTTTGCATCCTTTATGAATGACCTAGACACTGAATTCAACGGCAAGATTTTTGAATGGGTTATGCGTAGACGTGAGGAGATGAAGAAATGAAAAAGATGATACGACTGATGGATTTGGTTGAGAGCCAATTAAGGCACAAGAAGAATTTTAAGGACATGCTGAATGTTTTGGGATACGATCTTGGGAATCTATTTGCAAGCGTTAAGGACGACCAACCTTTCGAGGTCTTGTTGCATACCTTTATTAGCAGTGTTTACAAAGGCAAGCAGGCGTGGGAGGAGTACGAAGTTAAGGAGACAAAGTCTGTGATTGACGAGTGGTATGACAAGTGTAGCCCTGCTAGGGAAGACCTACCTATGGATGCGCTAACGCATATAGCTGAAGCTAATGACTTGGTGCTGTCAGACAACCTTATAGGGTTTACCCAAGCATTGATAGCCGAGATGAACATGAACAAGGAGATACAGAATGAAAGAGATGCTCTATATTAATAAGGTAAGTGCCGAGCAGGTGGGTGGGGGTAACGAGGTTGACTTCGTGCATCTACCCAACGGGCAAGTGCTTGGCATTAACGATGAGTGTGTGGGCTTGTATACGTCTATGCAGGCTTTTTGGGATAATGAAACGCCCTTATGGAGTCAGTGGTTAAAAAGAAAGGAGATTAAAGGAATGAAAAACTGGCGATTACAAAGCACAGACGCGCCAACATGGGAAGATGCAATGGATGCGCTTGCAGATGAGCGGGTGTGGTTGCGGGAAACTTTATACAACCTCATCGGGTTGTGGGAAATGGAAGCACCCATGACAGACATAGAAAATTCTATACATAAAGCAAAGCTCATGCTAGAGTATACATCCACTAAAGAGGAGAGCGATGAATTTAAGAGAGGATGAGATACGCGCCGTATTGCGGTTTATGAGCGCGGAGTTAGAAGTTATTGAGAACTACGATTTATTAAAAGCAGGGGGGCAGAGATTCATTGCCATCATCAGCCACATTGACGGCACGAAAGTCTCATACCCCAGTGACAATCGTATTGATGCGGTTACAGACGCATGGGATGTATTCAAAAGCTACATGAAGACAGATGACAAAGGAGACCCAGAATGGCTTAACAAAACATTGCTTGCAGATTTAGAAGTGCAGTTAAAACGAAATCAAATCACGGAGAACAGAGATGTCAAAAAACTTAAGCGAAGTAAATCTAACACCGCAGGTATCCCTCGCAGAAGCTGCTGATCTTGTGCAGCATGTTGGGAATGATGTTACGTTTGTGTTTGAGGGTGAGGTAGGTATTGGCAAGTCCTATATGCTGTATGAGTTGGGCAAGCGAATGCCTGAATATCAATGCGTGTATGCAGAGATGCCAACCTTTGACGTAGGTGATATGAATGGTGTGCCGTTCACTGAAACAATCAACGGTATCAAGGTAACCCGCTTTGCACCTAATTCTATGTTGCAGATTTATCAAGATCGCCCTGTGCTATTCATGGCAGACGAGGTTGGTAAGACATCGCGCCAAGTGCAGAATACCTTATTGCGTTTGTTTCACGAGAAGAAGATTGGTGAGTATGCGCTACCCCCGAACAGCATAGTCTTTGGCACTACCAATCTGGTGGGTGAGGGGCTAGGCGATTACCTGCAAGCACATGCGTATAACCGCGTATCGGTAGTGCCCATAGCCAAGCCCGATGCAAACGAAGTCTATGCGTTTGGTTCAAAGGATGGGTGGCATCCGATTATCTTGGCGTGGATGAAACGATTCCCGCATTGCCTTGCGTCATACCGTGAAGGTGAGGGCAACCCGTATATCCATTATCCACACAAGACTGACAAGGCGTTCGTCACAGGTCGTAGCTTGAACAAGGCGAGTCATATCATGTGGAAGCGGCATCTCATCAGCCCACGTGCATTAGAAGTAGCACTCATTGGTTGTGTAGGTGCGGCAGCAGCATCGGGCATCTTATCGTTCACACAGGTTGATTCTACGCTGGCAACGTGGGACTCTATCGTGCAGACACCCAATACCGCTACTGTCCCAGACGCATCGAACTTCGCGGCTAACTATATCACGGTGTTCAGTGCTATCCATCTTGTGAAGCGCGATACATTCTCAGCATGGATGACGTATCTCAAGCGACTCCCCAAGGAGTATCAGGGTGTGTTTGCTAGGAATGTTCAGGAGGCACCCGCAGGGGTTATTGCTGTGGAGAACCGAGCGTTCATCGCATGGGCTACTGAAAATCACTGGATGGCTTAATCATGTATGCCAATTCGTTAACTCCCGAACAGTGGGTGGGTAAGAACACGCTCGATGTAATTATGCACCCGCAGTATCGTTCACTTGGCGCGGTAGTCCTGATGGGCAAGACCTCTATCGGGGATTGCCCTACCGCATACACCGATGGGCTTAACGTAGTGTATGGCGAGAACTTTATCTCTAAGCTGCTTGACACGGAGATGCGGTTCTTAATTCTACACGAGAACATGCACAAGGCATTACGCCACATGGTGACTTGGCTATGGATGTTTAAGGAAGATGCAGAGTTAGCCAACCTTGCCTGTGACCTAGTGATTAACCTGATGTTGGTTACATCTGACCCTAACCAAACCTTTATACAGATGCCGAAGGGCGGTGCGCTTGATGCTAAGTATGAGGGGTTAGATGCGGGTGAGGTGTATCGGTTGCTGAAGCAGGATAAAGAGTCAGGTTCAGGCAGTGCTAAGTATGCTGGGTTTGATTCGCATGAGTGGGGGTCAGCAGTGGCTCGTAGTGATGCGGAGGTTGCAGAGATCAGTAAGTCTATCGAAGATGCACTGCAAAGCACATCCATGCTAGCAGGTAGTATGAGTGCATTGATGAGCAGGGCTATCACTGAGTCTGTCCTACCAACCGTTCGTTGGGAAGATCAACTGCGGGACTTCGTTACTTCTATATGTAGCGGGCGACAACTATCCACATGGCGCAGACCCAACCGTAGGTATATAGACAGCGGTATCTACATGCCATCTTCGTATAGCGAAACAGTCGGGCGTATGTGTATTGCTGTTGATACGTCAGGTTCTATCTCAGGTGCACCGCTTAACCTGATGCTAGCAGAGGTCAGTAGTCTTGCTATAGTTCTTCAACCAGAAGTAGTTGATTTGTTGTATTGGGATAGCCGAGTCGCCGCACATGAGCAGTATGGTGTGGGGCAGTATGAGCGTTTGATTGACTCGACTAAACCCAAAGGGGGTGGGGGGACTACACCCTCGTGTGTAACAGCATACTTAGCAGACAACAACATCAAGCCTGAGTGTGTGATTATGTTGACTGATGGGTATGTAGGAAGTGATTGGGGTGGGATGTGGACCTGCCCTGTCTTGTGGTGCATCGTGAATAACAAACGCGCGTCTGCCCCCACAGGTAAAACCATCCACATTAAAACTTACTAGGAGATTCAAAATGAGTATAGCTGATAAAGGTCTATTGGTTAACATCACGTTGTCTGTATGGTCTGGTCGTAAGCTAGACAAGCAGGTGTCCGAAGAAGTAGACGTAGCCAAGAGCACCCGTGCGCGGGCGGGTAATTACAACAAGAACTTATTTGCAGGTGTAGATGAGTTAGATGCAGTGCGCCGCATCTCGGGTGAGATAAGAAACTGGCACCACACGCAAACGCTACCGTGGTCAGATGGTGGTGATCGCTTGTTGACCATGCGTAACTTCAAGGACTATAAAGATGGGTTGCTACAACGTCAACAAGATTTTGCTGCGGCAGTTGCCGCGTTCTGTGATCGCTACCCACACTTGATCTCGGCTCAAGCGTTTACGATGGGGCGGTTGTTTAACCGTGATGAATACCCCGATGCGAAAGATATTGCAGCGAAGTTTGATATGCAATATACTTTTTCACCGGTGGCTGATGTTGCTGATTGGCGGGTAACTGCTGATGACGACATCCGGAATGAATTAGATAGTCAATACAGGAAGGTCTACGACGATAGGCTAACAAGTGTAACCAAAGAATTGTGGGATAGGTTGCATACCTGCTTGCAACATATGAACGAACGGTTAACCGTTCCACAAGGCGGAGAGAAGAAGATATTCAGGGATAGCTTGCTCGACAACGCGGTTGAGTTATGTGGGCTATTAACCAAACTGAATATCACCAACGATCCGAAGTTAGAAGAAGCACGTAAAGCATTAGAGTCTACTGTATGCAACGTGGATATCAAGGACTTACGGAAAGATGTTGGTGCGCGTATTGAAATCACCACGCAAGTCAATGACATCCTTAGTCGATTTGAATTTTAAGGAGATGTAATGACACCAGAAGGTAAGGTAAAGAAACAAGTCACTGACCTACTAAAGAAAGTTAACGCCTATTACTTCTTCCCCGCAACAGGGGGGTATGGGCGTTCTGGTGTTCCCGATATAGTTGCATGTTACCGCGGTCGCTTTATTGCTATTGAATGTAAGGCGGGTAAGGGTGAACCCACTGCGCTACAAACCCGAGAGTTGTTTAGGGTGCGAGGTGAAGGGGGGTTTGCTTTGGTCATCCGTGAGAGCACCGTCTTTAAAGTTCAAGAACTATTAGAGTCTATTAGGGAGTCGCACTAATGTCGGACAATACTTTTCTTTATACGCAAGCAAGTAAGAAGTTGTTTGCCGCGATCATCCACCGCGCCGTGATGGATACTTGTATGAACGCCGGAGTTAAACGGAGAGGAAGGAAGGCTAAGAACTTAATTACGGGGGAAGATGTAGAAGAAGAGAATGACGTATCGAAGACCGTGCAAGAGGCGTTTGAATTTTTGTTTGATGACAAGTGCCCTTACGCAATAATCTACCTGTCGTTCTTAGATATAGACATTGCGTATTTTCGTGATAGGTTATTGAAGACTATGTATGCAAGTAGCAAACAACCTGTGGCAGTGCTACGCCCCAATTCAATAACGAGTTCACAGAAACGGCGGTTCCTATTTAATTACAACAACTACCTTAAAGAATTTGAACGCAAGGAGTTTGAAAGACAGCGTAAAGAATTTGATAAACAACGAAAGGAGTGGCGAACATGACGGAGATGGAGATAGTTTGGTTTGGTATGGGGTGTGCAGTAGGCGCACTATTATATATGCTGTATACGGACTTAATGCGTGGCACACCCCACGATGACAAGTATGGCAAATATTAAACCTAAGATGTCTAAACGTGCCGCTGAGTTTTTAGTCGAGGGTGCGCGTCTAGATTTAGCAATGAATAGATTGCCGGATGATGTTTTAGCTGAGTTAGTTAAACGCTTTGGATACCTTCCATACGGTAAAAGGATTCAAGTTATTGTAGGGGCGAGAAACAAAAAAGCGGCTGAAGCATTTTGGGATAAGAAATATGATGTTGCAGTTTATTGGTTACGGGCTTCAGGATTTCCCGATGACGCACGAATGAAGATGCCCGGGCGTGATGCAACTGTTGGAATTTTATCTCCACGAATGTTTGGCAGACTAGGGCAACCTCAACATGATTGGAAGTATGTTAAATAAAAGGATAGATATGGAGAACGATGAAGAGTTAAGAGATTTCTTCGCGGCGTTTGCTATGAATGGAATTATTGCCAGAGGTGGATTACATCCTAACCTTATGCCTGAAAACGCAATGGCTAGAAGGGCTTATGAATTGGCAGACGCAATGTTAGCCGAACGTACACAAGGGAGAGAACAAGATGACTAGAGACGAGGCATGGCAGAAGTTTTGCGAAGAGAAGATGCCACAGCGCCGTGGTTATATATTCCCGCAAGAAGGCGCATTTTGGGATTGTTGGGTAATGGCGTGGCGAGCAGGTTATCTTGAGGGATTGAAGTCAATAACAAGGGACAAGGAGTATCTCAATGACTAAAGAACCGACAGGTTGGATAATAAAAAAAGGTGAAGATCAGGCAGAGGAAATAATGATCGACTACCTGCTTCTTAAAGTTCAACAGAAAGACTGGCATGGTGTGTCAGATGCAGCTAATGACTTGCGAGAGATGAGCGCACGAAAGGAGAAGAACAATGACTAAACGTGAATGGCAGATTGAGATGGCAAACAGGTTTGCTAAACGTGACAATGTAAAAGAATTAGAAGCAAAGTTAGAGTGCTATGAAAGGTTAGTAGATTCTATCAATATGGCATCAAACCCTGTAAGCGAAAAAAGTAGAGTAGCGCTAAGAGAAGTACGAGAAATGAAAACAATCATGACTAAAGAAGAAGAAGAAATACGCAAAGCAGTAGAAGCAGAGCGTGAGGCGTGTGCAAAGATTTGCGACTTAGCAATGTTGCAAAACAAAGAGGCGATAAATGAACTTGAAAATGACGAACACATTGCAAAGTGTTTTATTCAGGGTGCAATGAATCAGTTAGTAAAAACAGCTAAAGCAATAAGAGCAAGAGGACAAGCATGAGTGAACCACAAGACTATAGCTTAAATGGGACAAGATTCTGTAGTAGTTGCATAATGACTAAACATGTTATAGGAGGTATGTATGTGTTGGTAAGGAACGGTAAGGCGAGAAGATGGAAGTGTGCTGAATGCAGGCAACGTGCAAAGGAAAGAAATGACAGGATTTCAATCGAAAAGGAAAATGAGAATGGACGATAATGAAATAAAGATTGCTAAAGCAATCGTATATCTACGTGGTCGAGGTAAGTATATAGTAGATAGGACATGCTTGTTTAGACCCACAGACAGCGCTGCTACAAATGTAGCCCAGACCATAGCTAACTACCGGCGAGATGTTATGAAGCAACCATTAAAAGCGATACGAAAATGACAGTCCACCTCGACCTAGATACTAAGAAGTATTTAATACACACCTTCAAGCGGAAGGATGTTAGTACGTTCTTCATTAGTCAGTTACCCGCGAACCGAGTACCCCAACGGGGGGCTTGCCTGCTGCAAGACTATTGGCATAGTGCGGCACAACCGTTTGATAGAACAACACTAGAGAGTGAGCGATGATAATTGTATGTGACTTTGAAACCTACTATAGCAAAACATACTCGCTATCCAAACTAACCACAGAAGAGTATATACGGGGTGATGAGTACGAAACTATCGGTGTCTCGGTTAAAGTAGACGATGCACCTGCTCAGTGGTTCTCGGGTAGCCACCAAGAAACAAAAAACTGGTTATGGCAATTTGAGTGGAGCAAAGCTATGGTGGTAGCGCACAACGCGATGTTTGACGCGGCTATCTTGAATTGGCGGTACGACATACGCCCTTACATCATTGCGGATACCTTGAGCATGGCGCGGGCTATTCATGGCATAGAAGTTGGGGGCAGCCTAGCCAAGCTAGCAGAACGGTATGAGATCGGGGTCAAGGGTAACGAGGTGATACACGCCCTAGACAAACACCGCGCGGATTTTACTGAGCAAGAGTTAGCTAAGTATGGTGAGTATTGTGTGAACGATACGGAGTTAACCTATAAGCTATTTAACATCCTAGTAGAAGGCTACCCCAAGAAGGAACTAAAGTTGATTGACTTAACCATACGCATGTTCAGTGAGCCTGTGTTGGAGTTGGACGAGATGCTACTACAGAACCACATGGTCAATATCAAAGCACGTAAGGAAGAGTTGCTGAGTAAGATAGCAGGTGACCCTGAGACTGCTAAGAAGAACATCATGAGTAACGTGAAGTTTGCTGAGTTGCTTAGGGAGTATGGTGTAGATGCCCCTATGAAGATAAGCCCTACTACCGGCAAGCAAGCCTACGCGTTTGCTAAGACCGATGAGGAACTTAAAGCGTTGCTTGAGCACCCAGACCCTAACGTGCAAGCATTGGTGTCAGCTAGGTTGGGAGTTAAGAGCACACTAGAGGAGACTAGGACTCAACGGTTTTTAGCGATTGCACAGCGAGGTAGCCTACCCATACCATTGAAGTATTATGCAGCACACACAGGACGGTGGGGCGGTGCAGACAAGATCAACCTACAGAACTTGCCAAGCCGTGGTGCGGATGCAGGACAGCTAAAGAAGGCAATCAAAGCCCCCAAGGGTTACGTCATCATTGATGCAGATTCCGCACAGATTGAAGCTCGTGTGCTGGCTTGGATGGCAGGGGTTGCCCCATTAGTCGAAGCGTTCAGGAAGGGTGAGGATGTATACAAACTCATGGCCGCCGCGATATACGCCAAAGACCCCGTGGACATTACACCCGCAAAGCGTTTCATAGGTAAGGCAGCCCTGCTTGGATGTGGGTATGGTATGGGGTATAAAAAGTTTCATAAGACTCTGTTAGCGTCGGGGACTTCTATAAGCGAAAGTGCTGCTAGAACCATCGTGAATACTTATCGCGCGGTTAACTCTGGTGTGGTTGAGTTGTGGGCGCAGGGGGATAGATGTTTAGCGGCAATGCTAGACAGGCAGAGCACAGACTACGGGAAAGAGGGGGTTGTTCTGGTGGGGCAGTGGTGGTGGAAAGGGTTTGTCACCCCAAATAAGATTCCGTTTCGATACTATGAGTTGCGTAGGGTACCGGGCAAGAACGTAGGCGAGATGGGGTTTGCGTATACATCACGCACTGGCGCTGTAAGTATATGGGGTGGGAAGTTAACCGAGAATATCATTCAACACTTAGCTAGGTGTATCATTGGGGAACAGATGTTGAGGATAGCTAAGAAGTATAGAGTGGTGTTGACTGTGCATGATGCGATTGCGTGTATAGCACTTGAGGCTGAAGCGGATGAGGCGCGGGCGTATGTAGAGGAGTGTATGCGGTGGACACCCGCATGGGCTGATGGGTTACCTCTGAACTGCGAGTCGGGCGTGGGTAAAACTTACGGAGAATGCTAATGGTTAAATGGTCATATAGTAGTATGTCGCTGTTTCAACAATGCCCTAAGAAGTTCTACCATATAAAGGTAGCTAAGACTATTGTTGAGCCAACCTCGTGGCAAATGATCTACGGGTTAGAAGCACATAAAGTTGCTGAGGATTACGTACGGGATGACGTACCAATACCCGAGAAGTTTGCGTTTATGAAGGGCGCTTTGGATACGGTGAAAAAGTATAAGGGAGTCATCTACTGCGAACACAAGATGGGTGTAACGGACACCCAAGAAGCCTGTGACTTCAACGCAGACAATGTGTGGTGGCGTGGTATTGCTGACCTATTAGTTGTTCAAGGCGACCGAGCCAAGATCATAGACTACAAGACAGGACAGAATAAGTATGCGGATACAAAGCAGCTTGAGTTGTTAGCATTAGCCGCGTTTAAACATTTCCCCGAACTTAAAGTTATCAACGCGGGGTTGTTGTTTGTAGTGCACCCTGCATTCATTAAGCAACGCTACGAACGAGACGAGATAGAACACCGATGGGGTAAGTGGAAAGAGAAAGCGGAAGAGTTGGGAACCGCGTATACTACAAACGTATGGAACCCCAAACAAAATTTCACTTGCCGTAGTTGGTGCCCTGTAGTAAATTGTGCGCACAACGGAAAACGATAGGAGTACATAGATGTATACCAAATCCCCACGTCCTTACGAGCATGAGTATCAAATGCAGAAGAAGCGTAATGAAAACCCTGCACGGGCTAAGAGAGCAAGTGCGCGGAGAGCAATGGACGCTAAAGGAGTTGACCGGACAGGCATGGACATAGACCACACTGTGCCGTTATCAAAGGGCGGTACTAACGCCGCAGGTAACCTACGATTAAAGAAACCTAGTGCAAATAGATCGTTCAGCAGAAACAGTGACCATACTGTGAAAATAAATAAACCCAAAAAGAAGTAGTTGACACGCGGGTTAAATACGTAGATTATAGCGGTATAGTAAAGAATTAAACATAGGCATGAGCAAGGTGAAAACATCACCCTGCTCTGTAAGCCATTTACCATAGAGAGATGTATGCAAATAATTGAGAATAAAGCCCTGCAATTACGGGTGCGCGACCCTAGTCAAATTACGCGTATCATCCCGTGCAGTGAGCAGATTGGCGCACATGATGTGTTGGTCAAGTGGGGACTAGAGGAAGCACAAGTCCTTAAGAATCTAAAGATTAAGAATGTACCCTCACCCATACGCAAGTCGTATGCGTGGCCCGGTATACACCGCCCGTTCACCCACCAGATTACAACCTCGGAGTTTTTAACCCTGCATCGTAGAGCGTTTTGCTTTAATGCGCAGGGCACGGGCAAGACAGCTAGTGTGATATGGGCGGCTGATTACCTAATGACTACGAAGCGAGTATCACGGGTATTAATCATTTGCCCTGTATCTATCATGGGGTCAGCGTGGCGTGGGGATTTGTTTCGGTTTGTGATGCACCGCACATTTGATATTGCACATAATCCACGGCAGGAAAAGCGTAGGCAAGTTATCGAAGGCAACGCTGAGTTTGTAATCATTAACTACGATGGGGTTGAGATCGTTCGGGACTCTATCATAGCCGGTGGTTTTGACCTGATTGTTATAGACGAAGCAAACGCATATAAGAACGTACAGACGCGGCGGTGGAAGACACTTGCCAAGATCATAACCCCACAGACATGGGTATGGATGCTGACAGGAACACCTGCGTCTCAGTCACCAAGCGATGCGTATGGGCTTGCTAAGATCGTCAATCCTGAAGGTGTGCCTAAGTTCTTTGGTAGTTTCAGAGACAGGGTGATGGTGAACCTCAACCGATTCCAATGGGTGCCTAGACCTAACGCAACGGAGATCGTGTATTCCGCGTTACAACCCGCTATTCGATTCTCTAAAGAAGAATGCCTTGATCTACCTGATGTATTGCACGTGACCCGAGATGTCCCGCTGACCAAGCAACAACGTAAGTATTACAACGAGATGAAGCAACAGCAGTTGTTTGTAGCAGCAGGGGAAGAGATAAGCGCACCTAATGCGGCAGCTAACCTAAGCAAGCTACTGCAAATCTCAGGGGGCGCTGTATATTCAGATGGGAAGGAAGTTATTGAGTTTGATTGCAGTAACCGACTACAAGCGTTGAAGGAAGTTGTAGATGAAGCATCCCATAAAGTTCTGGTGTTTGTCCCCTATACGCATAGCTTGACGATGGTAGCAGGTTGGTTGCGGAAGCAAGGGCACACTGTAGAAATCATTAATGGGCAAGTAACCCCGAACAAGCGCACCGAGATATTTAATCGGTTCCAGACTACGCCTGACCCGCGGATACTTGTAATACAACCACAGGCGGCATCGCACGGAGTGACACTTCACGCAGCTAACGTGGTGGTGTATTGGTCGCCCGTAATGAGTGTAGAGACGTATCTTCAGGCAAATGCCCGTGTGCACAGGGCAGGGCAGGTAAACAAAGTAACCATAGTGCACTTACAAGGTAGCGGAGTAGAAAGCAAGATGTATAAGATGTTGCAGGGGAAAGTAGATGTTCACCAAAAACTAATTGATTTATACAAAGTAACTCTAGCGCACTTACAAGATAGCGAAGTAGAAAGCGAGATGTATAAGATGTTGCAGGAAAAAGTAGACGTTCGCCAAAAACTAGTTGATTTATACAAAGAAGAATTGGGAGAAACAGATGAGTGATAAACCGGTAGTGCCTGCTAATAAACTAGCAGGGATTTATATCAAGATTAGAAATAAACGCGCTGACTTACGCAAGGCGTATGAAGCAGATGATGCACACCTAGATGGGCAGTTACAAGCGGTTGTAGCAGAGATGCTTTCTACTTGTGAGGCTGTGGGTGCAAACAGTATACGCACTGACGCGGGGACTATCATCCGCACAGTTAAGACCCGTTACTGGAGTTCTGATTGGGAAGCAATGCACAATTTTATTCAAACGAATGCGGCTTTTGATTTACTAGAAAGGAGAATACACCAAACAAATATGAAGTCGTATTTAGAAGGTAACCCAGATAAGCTACCGCCCGGGCTTAACTCGGATAGTTTTTATGATATATCGGTGCGTCGTTCTACATAAACTAGGAGAAACAAATGGCTACAGAAATTGAGTTGTTCAAATCAGGTATACCCGCCCACTTAAAGACCCGCCCACGTAATGACATAACCAAGTCGTTGCTTGGCAGTGGTGGTTCAAGCAGTAAGCGTATTTCCTTACGGGGGTCAGTATTCCGTATGGTTGTTAATGGTGAAGAGCTAGTTGCATCCGATGAACGGGCTATGAAGGTAGTCATCGTTAACATCGCACCTAAAGTATCTCGTTCGTTCTATTCTGATGACTACGATTCAACAGTCAAAGCCGCACCTGTTTGTTGGTCAGCATTAGGTGACCGCCCTGATCCTTCATCGTCTAACCCACAACATTCAGCTTGTGTTGGTTGCCCTAAGAACATCAAGGGTTCAGGTAGCAAGAATACAGTCGCCTGTAAGTTCCAGCGTAAGATTGCCGTTGTGTTAGAAAATGATTTAGAGGGTGATGTGTTTGAGTTGCAGTTACCTTCCAAGTCTATATTCCCTAAAGCGGAGGATGGCAAGTTGTCTTTGAATGCCTACGCAAGTTTCTTAGATGGCTTTGGCGTGAACATCACGGACGTAGTAACTGAGATGCGTTTTGACAAAGACAGTTCTACACCAAAGTTGATATTTAAAGGTGTGCGCCCGTTGAGCGTTGAAGAGATCGAGACTTGTTCAGCAAAAGGTCAGTCACCCGCGGCTATCGCGGCTATCACTACATCGTATAGTGCATCAAAAGGTGCGGTTGCCCCTGCCGCCCCTGCTAAATTGGTTGACCTTACGGAAGATGAAGCGCCTGTAGAGCCAAAGCGCCGTGAGTCTAAGAAGGATGAGCAACCTCCTGTTAAGAAAGAATTGGCTGATGTATTAGCCGCATGGGATGACGAAGAGTAAATAAGCAACGGGGGTATGGGCAACCATACCCCTAACCGGAGAGATGACGATGAAACAAAAACGTGGATATTCCGATCAGGTAAGACAATCGGTGCAAAAGAATTCTGCTAACCCCCTCGATGATAACTGTGGGGTAGAGCTAGGTAGGCTATGTATTTTGCATGGCTATTCAGTAGTTGAAGTTGCTGAAGTGTTTAAGGTGAGCCGCACCACTGTTTATAATTGGTTTCATGCGCTTAGTAGACCCACTAAACATCTTGAGCCAAAAGTATTAGCATTGGTAACAAGGTTACAAGAAAAACCCATTCCGCAAAAATACATACACGAAGATGAATAAATATGATTACCAGACAAGAGTTTTTAGGGGTAGTGCTTCCCCCTAAAGGTTTTTACTGCGTAGTCGGAATCAAAGGAAAAATAATTCACAGCCAAACATTCCATAGTTCTTTAGCAGAAGTGGATGATGCGGTTGAAAAATTAGAAGGTCAAAAACTTAATTCATTTGTGGCGTTGGCTAGTTTTGAAACAGATGGGAATCGGACAGCAGTTAATGCTTCTGAGCTTAAGTCATTTTTTCTTGATCTTGATTGCGGGGTTGATGACCTTGATAAAAAGTATCCGGACAAAAACAGTGCGGTTGCTGACCTAAAGCAGTTTGTTAAGGAAATGAAGTTACCTCGCCCGATGGTGGTTGACTCGGGTAACGGGGTTCACGCCTATTGGCCGTTGACTGCGCCAGTAAAGCGGGATGAGTGGAAGGTAGTTGCGGAACGGTTTAAAGCAATATGTGCAATGAAGGGGCTTAAGATTGACTTCAATGTACCTGCTGATGCCGCCCGTGTGTTGCGCGCTGTTGATTCACATAACTTTAAGGACATTGAAAACCCAAGGAAGGTATCCATATTAACTGTTACCGAGCCAATGGAGTTTGCCGCATTCAAGAACCTGATGGGGATTTCTGATACGGCTACATTAGCCCCGCGTAAACCGTTAGATGAAGCAACCAAATCATTACTAGAGAAGCAGATACCACCGGCTAGCTTTAAGTTAATTCTTAAGAAGAGTTTGAGTGGGTCAGGATGTAAGCAGATTGCAGACTACGTAGTTAACCAAGCTACCGCACCGTATGACATGTGGAGAGCCGCGTTGTCTGTTGCTCAGGTGTGCAACGATAGGGATAAAGCGATTCATCTTATCTCACGAGATCACCCAGAGTATTCACACGCTGAGACTGAGAAGAAGGCGAACGATACACATGGGGCGTATAGCTGTGCCACGTTCCAAGGACTAAACCCTAGTGGGTGCGATGGCTGTAAGTTTAAGGGCAAGATTACTAACCCGTTGAAGTTAGGTAGAGGTGAGATTGAAGCGGCTACCCCCGAGGACAATAAGGTAGTAGACGCTGTAGAACCAGAGAGAATTTATACGATACCCGATTACCCATTCCCGTATATACGGGGGAAGCGCGGAGGTATATTTGTTAAGACAAAAGATGAGGATGACAATCCCAAGGATGTAATGATTTATGAAAACGATTTCTATTTAGTAAACACGGTAGATGATCCGCTAGTCGGGATGGCAGGTTTGTTTCGATTGCACCTACCGAAAGATGGAGTAAAAGAATTTCTTATCCCTATGATGGACATGATTGCTAAGGATAAGTTTGGGGCGCACCTTGCAAAACAGGGTGTGAGTGCAACTGGAAAAGGTCAAATGGAGTCTATTATGAATTACACTGGAGCCGCAATAAAGTCGTATCAGCAAACACGCCGCGCAGAGAAGTCACGCCTACAGTTTGGGTGGACAGACAATCATACCGCGTTCATTATTGGGGATAGGCAAGTCACCGCCACCGAAGTTTCGTACAGCCCCCCATCCTCACAAACACTAGGGATGGTTAAGAAGTTTAGAAGGGTAGGCGCTCTATCCGAGTGGAAGAAGATTGCAGCATTCTACAACCGTCCCGGAATGGAACTACACATGTTTATGATGTTCTCTGGGTTTAGTTCTGCGCTAGTGCCGTTCTCTAACCAGAAGGGTGGCATTATAAGTTTACATAGCACAGACGCTGGCACGGGTAAAACCACCATGCTGAGAATGATTAATAGTATCTTTGGCCACCCAGACGATTTGATGTTAATCAGGGACGATACACCCAATGCAAGGGCACAGATCGTTGGCACGTTGCAGAACTATACGGTGACACTGGACGAGATTACAAACGATACACCTGAAGCATTATCTCAGTTCTTGTATAACCACCTGCATGGTCGCGGCAAAGAGCGTCAAAGCGCGTCAGCTAATTCAATACGGCTGAACACAGTCTCATGGCTATGTAACCTTGTAACAACGGGTAACTCAACGCTAGAAGACAAGCTGCTATCCAAGAAGCGTAACCCAGATGGGGAACTTGCACGGTTCCTTGAGTTTCAATACTTGCCCGGAAGTGATGTTGATAAAGCCGAGTCCGATACAGTTTTTGATACCCTGAAGACAAACTACGGTGTGGCGGGTGAACAGTATGTGCAATACTTAATCCGTGAGATGGATGCTTCGATAAAGACTTTAAGCAGTATGCAGAAGTCAATTGACAAGGCGGCGAAGCTTACACAGCGTGAACGGTATTGGTCTACGATTGCTGCAACTACCTTAACGGGTGGGTTATTGGCGCGGGCTTCGGGCGTGTTGGATTTCAGCGATGACGACTTTGAGCGGGTATTTAAGTGGATTATTGCGGTGTTGAAAACTAAACGCCAAGCGGTTACTTCTGCCCCGTCCGAACCATCGTTGATGCTTGGTGCGTTCCTATCGGAGCATATCAATGACGCATTGATTATTAATGGTGGGGTAGATCGTAAGGCAAACATGGCGCAAGAAGCACCTATACGTGAACCTAGGGGCAAGCTATACATTCGCTATGAGCCTGACACTAAACATCTGTATATCAACAAGCGTAAGTTCCGTGAGTATTGCACCCAAGGTCAGATTTCTTACGCAAGTGTTATTGCGGCTATGACTAGCCTAGGTTGTTTTGTAGCGGACAAGAAGGCGCGGATGGGTAAGGGCACACCGTTCTCTCAACCCGAGGCAGTCCTTATATTCTCAAACGCAGGTGAGAAGTTATTTGAAGATGGGGAAGTAGTAAATGCAAAGCCACGGGTTGTCAATACGGATTAAGTGGGATTTGTTCAAGATTGGAACCTCGGTGTTCATTCCGGGACTCGATCAACCTGACCTTAAGAGGCAAGCAGTAGCTGAATTTGGCAGGTTGAACATTCCGGTTGTTGTGCGCCCCGTAATTGAAAATGATATAGTTGGAATAAGAGTTTGGCGGGTTCCATAATACCTGCTAGAATCAAGCCTGTTTCTCCCTCTCTCCGTGGTAAGTTTCCCCCAACGTGTGTTGGGGGTTTTTTTTACCTATACATCCGAGTAAGGTTAGTATCAAACGTAGGTGTCAGTTCCGCAAAGGCGCGTAACGTAGGCAAGCGCAAACTCTTTAGGTATTTAGTCTGTTCATCTTCAAGCTTGTCTAACTTCTCCCGCATTTGTTCCGCGGTTAACGTGGTGTCAGACAATATGCGTTTGCGTATTCCTCTATATACCCCAAGGTCTGCATCAACCCGCGTCTGTAACTGCCGCAACGCAAAAGCCTTTTTATTCTGCGGGTCGTTGATATACTCCAACGCATCTTGGTTTCTACCAGCCGAAATCAAATCACGGTAAGCTCGTGCAGTTGTATCTATGCGGTCACGTAACTCATAGTAGTCTTCCAAAGATGCTTTGTCCTTAGAGCTATACGTAAAGGTTTTGAGACCGGGGTAGTCCTCTACGCGCATACTTGGAGTTACTTTACCATCAGCGGCATGGAACAACCCGTTGGTCATTGAGATAACAAACCCCCCTAGCTGTCCTGTTAACCCACGTAGAAGGTAGTCAACCTTCATAGGAGATGCACCCATTGCAGCGCCTAGCTGTATAGCAACCTCAGAAGTATTTTCACCAACTTGTTGGTTCAGCGGTAAGTATTCTTTGCTCTTTCCGACGATAGGGTTGCTACTATAGAATGAACGATTCAATACAAGTTCTACACCAACCTTAGCACCTACACCGCCGGGGATAAAGTTCTCAAGGCTACCTAAGTCAGTAAACCCTTTCCACATAGCTCGACCCGCACGAGCACCTGCATCTTCAGACTCTAACCCCTCTGCAAGCATGTAGCGCGTAATCTGTTCAGGCACTACCTTGAATAAGAACCCAATGCCGTCGCCCGGAACAGGGATGCGAATGTTTGTCTCTGGGATAATCAGGCTGCGGTTACGGGTGCTGTCATCAAGTTTTTTGTAGTCATCATCATCACCTACCATCATGGTGTAAAGCGAAGTGAGTATGGCTAACTGCATACCACGATAGATAATAGCTAACCGTGTTTGGTTACGAGTGCCTTCACTGAGCCGTGCAGAACCAAGCACCAACCCTTTGTAAAGGTTGTTGAGGTCATTCATATACACGCCCATAAACGGCACGGTCTGACGCAGGAAGCTAGCGTATTCACTAGACCCTTGAGTATCGAAGTTAATGATCTCACGAGCGCGGCGTATAGCTAATACCTCATTGCCTGTCTCTTTCATGGTGAGTTCGTATAGCGCAGTCCTAGTTGCGGCATCAGAAGCGTTTTGTATAGCCTCAAACGTATCCCACAGCTTTCCAAACATCCCACGCTTCTCAAGACCAAGCCTACGTTGCGCAGTTCGTCCTGCCTCACCGGGGATAACATCTCCACCACGACCTACTACACCAAATTGTTTAAGCCGTTCACCTGTTGTTGTGGTGCTAAATAGTTCTTTCATAAAGTTAGTCAATACGCGGGGTATTACTGCGTAAGGGTTGCGTAGCCCACCTGCAACAAAGGCGCGCATAGCGTCTTGGGGTAGCTGCCCTAACGCAAAGATTGGGAACGACGTTACACCTCTACGCACCAAGTTAGCAGGGGCGGCAAAGAACTCAGTCATTGCACCGTGCGCGGTTTTAAACCCTCTGAACGCAGGGACAAACGCGGGGTCAGTAAACTCGTAGTAGTGTGGTATGCCATTGCGCATAACCTGCACAGTATTAGCCCGATTAACCCCTGCCGCATCTGGTGCACCCACACGCTTGGCTATGGGTCTACCGGCAATACCAAACCGCTGTGCGTAGTCAACCATATACGCTGAGGTGTCGTTGCTAACTGACTTGGCTACCATCCAGTTACTTAAGTGCGCCATGTTGTCTAAGATGTTATTGATCTGCTTTGATTCAACACTGCCGCCCTTTAGGTCTTTGAGCATACTCTTGTTCATCAAACCTTTGGCAAACGCCCGAGGAGAGGGGATGTTGATGCTTCCATCGTCATTCTCTGACCACCGATTCCACGGCACGTAGTCTGAGTATTCTTTCCACTCCGCGGCTTGCTCGGATGTGATTACCCCTGCGGCAACCAAACCATCTACGCCGTGATTCTTAAACTTGGTATATAGCTGCGCGGCAGCGGCAATCTCAGGAATGTCATTATAGACTTCTAACCCAAATTTTATTTGATCGGCCGTTAAGGTAGGTTTAACTTCACCCTTAGCAATTGCAGATGCCAACCCTTGTTCCCGTTTAGCACTAACCGCCATATTAAAAAAGTAATTAGCGGCATTAAAGTCTTTAATTTTTTTGTATTTTCCAACTGTGCTTTGTAGTTTTTTAATAATGTCTACATAGTTGGCATCCGTTTTGTATGCTTCCCACATACCACGAGAGTTCTTACGAAACCCGCCTAGTTCTAAGGTAGCAAGCGCAATACCGTGTGTTTTTGAAGCGGCTTGCATACGGTCAATACCACTAGCCGCACCCGCCGCATCGAGCGAGTTGTTACCACCTAGCGTATCAACAAACAATTCTTCCCACGGTGCGTTTTTATCTGCCATCTGTTTACGCACAGACTCTACTACCCCCGCGGTACGGGCAAAACGGTCGGGGCGTGTTACGGTGTCGATAGCACCTTGTATGATGCCTTTGGCTGGTGGTGGCCCACTAAATACTCTACTAGCTTCAGCATCAGCCGCATCAAGCGCAGGGCTAGCTAAACTAAACCGCATCACGGCTTCTTTAGAAATCTCACGTACTGCTCCCGGTTTGTTTTTAGATGACGCACCAGTTTCTCTAACATAACTAAACTTGTTAATCTTATCAAAGATTCCTTGGTTGATTGCCATTTCTCGAACAGACCTAAACGCTGTACGTACGATTTGGTCACCCACCAGACCACGTTTAAACTTAAAGTATCCGTTCTCTTGGAAGATTACGTCTTTGTATTTCTTTATTACCTCTGGACTAATAACCCCAGAAGTGCCTAGGTATACACTGTTCCAAGTTGACCCATCCATAGCTAAGTAGAACGTATCCACCACAGCAGGCGCAACATACTTAGCTGACCGCTTAGGAGGAACAACGTCTAGGTCTACGATCTGTGCTTCTATAGAGTGTGGGGTAGACGTGAATATAACCCCCGCATTAGCTACAGGACCAAACGCACCAATAGGTCTAGCATCAGAGAGTTTAATATCATCCGTGCCAAGCTCAAGGATTTTGTATTTGGTTAGCTTTGCCCAATCGGTTTTCTTAGTATTAGTTTCCCTAATCTCATCATTGAACTCAACTACAGGCGTTTTGATTGCGATGTGCGCAGCACCAAAGGCGGCGTTGACAAGGTCTTGTTCGGTTAAATCTTTACGGAAACCAATCTTACTTAATGCCGATTTTAGTGCGGCGTAAATTCTACGTAGCCAAGTATTCTCTGGGCGGTAACTTTGCGGTGTAACACCTCGATTGACTAACTCCTCAACCATATAGGCAATGATTTCATCATCTACGCTACCACCCTTGGCTAGCGCAGTTTGTGCGGCTTTACCTTTTAGATCACTTCCTTTAGCCCATTTACGGACTGTGTTAGCAAGGTATTCACGTTCGCCTGATTTCAACGCAAGGTCAAACCCAACATGCGCACCCAACTCGTGCAGTAGCACACCAAGTTCGTTACCAAATTTAATGTTGTTTGCAACTAAGTAAACCCGCCCTTTGTAAGCAACACCCTTAGCGGTTGGGCGCGCTGTGAACGGTAGGTCAGATACATCCTGCACAATAGTTACTAGACGGTTAAAACCTTCATCAAACCTAAACCATTTCTTAGTTGCCTTCCGCACATTATCAACGGTATTGCCTGTGCCCTTGCCGGCTGTCTCGGTTTGCGAATAACGGCGTGAACCAACATACTCATCTATTGCGTCGTCTACAGCGTTATCAAATTCTTCTTCAAGTTCTTTTACTAGTTTCTTTTGCGCTTCAGTTGAAATATCCGCAAACTCTTCTTCCGTGCTTTTAATTTTTCCTTTTACTACTTTCTTCTCTTTCTTTTCTTCTTTTGCTAATAAAGCTTGCTCTTCTTCTAACTCGGCTTGAAGTTCGGCTTGAAGTTTTGCGTCATTTATTTCTTCAGCAGTTTTAGTTTCTGCAACAGCTTCTTCAGGTTTGGTAACCGTAGTTTGCAGCGCGGCCTTATTGATTGCGCGCCTTGCTTTTCTGTTTTCTTTAACAACAGCTTTTTCTTTAGTCTTAGCTTCTTCTAAGGCTTCAGCTTTACGCCGTTCAGCTTCGCTTCCTTTTTTGTATCGCTCAAAGCGCCGTGTCTCACGTTCGTAGTGTTTTTTCTCTTGGGGTGTAGCATTAGTTTTTGCGTAGTCAGCAAAAGCCCGTGCGTGTACACCGCCTTGACCTTCATACTCCCTGCCACTACCCTGCTCTTCAATTGCACCTGTAGATTTAATTACTTTGAACCCACCAGCAGGTACGTTCTCTACAGTGTCATAAGCTAACGCACTAAGGGCAGTGCGCATGTCCCCATAGTGGCTTACATAACGGCGGGTAGCATCAACCTGTGCGCGTTCTTCTGGAGTAGCGTTAGGCTTATACGGTATCTTATCGAGTTCCGCTTTAGTGTTAGCAAGTTTGTTAGGTTGAACTTGTTGCGTTACTGAGGTGGCGGGTTCTTCTTCTGTTGACGTTTTAGGCGGCTCGGTTTGGGTGGTTTTAGGGGCATTAGTTTTTCCTTTATTAACAAGGTCATCAACCTTAGTCTGCATTTCGTTTTGTAGGCTTTGTTGCTCATCGGTTAGTGCACTTGACTTCTTTTCTTCTCCTCCATCAAGTTCAACAATAGGTTCCCCAGTAGTTCCCACTCCGGCTCCCTCAGTAGAAGTAGGGGTGGATTGATCGGTGGTGTCTGATGATAAAGGCACGACAGCGCCGCTTGCAGGTCCTGTTGATTTAGCCTTTGCAATAGTTCTAGGTTTGGCATTTTTGCCCCCCACTTGGTTTACTTCGGTTATTTTATTCCCAAAATGTATACCTTCACCAGCATCGTTTAACGGACTTTGCTCATTAAAAATTTCTACAGGATGCAATCCTTTTTTGGGTTCAGTTGTATACGGAACCTTAGCTAACACCTGCCCTTGCTTAAACCCATAATGATTTTGAGAAGCTATAAGACTGGCTGTCCCATTACCATCGGGTACTAACGCTGTAGGAAGTTCAGGGTTTTGAAATACGCCTGCAACGGAATTAACACTGTCGGTATCCATAAAGATTGTTTTACGCGACTTCGGTTGTAATCCTTTGGTAGTGTCTTTATGGTTTTCCCCACTGCGATTACGTTGTGTTGAGTTGTCGTCATACAGACCATAGGTAGACCCACGCCCAGTGCGAAAGGTTGCTACTACGTCATTACGATTTTCAAACGGGGTGTATGTTGGCAATCCTTCAGACGCGGGTTTAGGGGGTTCTATCTTTGCAATCTTACGTTTTGGTTGGCTAAGTAATTCTTCCGGGGTTATTGCTGTAGCAACCGATGCTTCATCACGACCTTCTAACTTGGCCTTTGCAATTTTACGTTTTGGTTCGGGTGTAGTTGTAAGGTTACTATCGTTGTAAGCATCTACTTGCGCTTGCGTAGTTGCAACTGACCCATCAGGTAAGGTAACAGGCGTAAACGGTTCTTGCTTGGTTAATTGCTTTGGTTCAACAGATGCGTTGTATTCATCTAATTGTTCTTGTGTGGTTGCAACTGACCCATCAGGTAAGGTAACAGGCGTAAACGGTTCTTGGTTAGTTAACTGTAGTGGTGCTGTGGGTGGGGTTGTAGGTTCAGTTGGGGGTATTGCTTCGTATTTACCAGAGGGCTGTGCGTTCTCAGATTGGGGATTTCCACGCATTGCACCAGCAAGTGCACCCGCAGTACCACCTACCGCTGCCGCCCCAAAGAAAGACTCAAAGTATTCGTTTTTAGCATCTTTATCGTCTAGGGGTAACCCTGCTTGCCACCGTTCAGCAGCTGTTTCTAAAACTTCGGTAGGAGCTTCGGCAATAATACCGGCGGTTGAACCTGTTAATACTCGTCCAGCTAAACCCGTCCCTTTACGTTTTGCAAGTTCAGCACCTATTTCAGTTCCAGCTTTTTTACCTAAAGAACCTATCCCTACAGTAAATTTATCCGCAATATACCCAAATGGGGCGGTACCCGTTGCGGTTAAAGCAGCTTTAGCAACTTCTAGTTCTTTTGGATCATTTTTTTCTTGCGCTTGCCGTACTAAGAAATTTCCAAATTGTTGTACTCCGTAAGTAGCAATACCAACTGCAGTTCCACCTAGCGGAGTTAGGAACGGGCTAGTCGCAGCCGCCGCAGCTAAAGGCACCGCCATTCCGGGTGCAGATTGGAGAAACTGCTCAGAAACAAATTGAGGAACTTGCCTAGCCGCGGCAGCTAATCCTTTTTCTTTGTATATATCTTGTATACGGCCCGCGGTTAAACCTTGTTGTTTTGCGGCATCTATTTCGTTTTGTTCTTTTATTGCCTCCATTTTTTGGCGGGTTTCTTCGTCTGTACCCGTAATAGACGACGCGGCTAACCCTAGCCCTGAGCCAATTTCTTTAAACGCACCAACCCCACGTTTAAGTGCACCCCTTGCGCTTTCCATAAAACCAAGGTCTTCAGGCGCTTTATTACTTGCGGCCTGTTTCTCTAGTGTTATACGCCTAGCTGTTTTTTCGATAACTGATTTGTCTGTATCATCGGGAAACTCTAGGGGTGTGCCATCGTAAAGTTCAACTTGTATCGCCATTACGCTTTTCCAGTAATAAGTTTACCGTTCTTATCAAACTTCATTGTTGTTGCTGCACCGGAACCGAGCTGTTGGGCTACCCACTCTGGAGACATCCCTAACAACTGTCTATCGGCGGGTGAAGTATTTTGTATTAGTTGTCGGTAACTTTGATTAGTAGCATCAGCATCACTAAGGTCAGGAAGTCGACGTTTTAAATCGGCGGCTAACATTTTTTGAGCAGTATCAAAACGCCTTTGTGCCGCGGTTTCCCGATGTGCCCTAGCAGTTTCAGCGTTAGTAGCTTGCTTAAGTTTACGATCTTCTTCTCGGCCAATACCCGCAGTAAAGGATTCAACGCCTTTCTCTAAGCCTTCACCTGCCGCACCGAGAAGCGTACGAGCTTTGCTCTTCATCATACCTGCACCCGTACCCATAAGGGCTAGACCCAAGTTACGATAGAACGCTCTTTCCTCTTCAGTTGGTGCATTAGCGGCTTTAGTCTTAGCAACTTCAACTAACTGAGCGTCACTTGGTTTTACTGCCGCAGGAGCAACTGCGTCTGTTTTAGGCGCGGGTTTATTTTTTCCTAAATCCGCAATTCGCGCGGCTTGCATAGCTTCTGGCGTAGGTTTTGCAGGTGTAGTGTTTGCTGCTGGCGGAAGCCCCACGGCTACTCGCGCGGTGTCAATAGGACCCCTAGCTAAATCTGCAATACCCCCACCTATTTCTTGTGCTTTCTTTGCAATGTCTTTTCCACGGTCACGCAATGATGATGACCCCAACGCCCTAGCCATTTCTGACCTTACACGGTTTTCTAATCCGGCGTAATGTTGTTTAGCATTAGGGAAATTTTTAGGTATGTTTTCTATGTCGTACGCACCCATGTTAGCAATGAAAGTTTTTTCGTTAACTTTTCCATCAGAACCAGTTGCGTCTTTTATTGCTTTTTGAATAGCTTTAGTGCCGGTTTCACCAAATGCGTTACCAGCGCCAAGTTGGTGCGAACGACTTGCAAAATATCTAATTATATTAGGGTTGTTAGCAATTTCTGCAGGGATACCCAATTCAGGTTTTAAAAGAGTGCGATGCGTAGTGGCTACAGTTTTTGCAACTATCGCTTGTTGCATACTTAAAAATTTCTGTGGGTCTTTTTTGTTTGCCGCTGCTACTTGTTTAATAAACTCAGCGTATTGTTTTGGGTCGTTAGGATCAGCAGTTATCTTATCCCCTTCATTTGCTTGGGCGTTATAATTTTTAATAAAAGTAGTTCCCGCACCATTAGCGGTATTAAGTTGCCACGGTCCAATATTAACCCCCTTGTTAGAGTCAAGGTTTACGTTTCCTGAATACGCCTGTCGGGTTTCTGGCGTATTAGTTTGGGTTTCAAACCTAGTTAGACTATTAGCAACATCATTAGCAAATTCATCATGCGTTTGTGGAGGTTTTGTTGCAACTGCCGCGGCATTAGTTATAGCTGCAGGACGTTTTCCAAGCTTTGTATTTGCGGTTACCGCGCCTAATCCGTCTACTGTGCCCGCTGTAACCGGAGGTGCATCGCTTGATACAGGAGCATCTGCAACTTGAACAGGCCTTGGTGCATAAGGGTTTAGTCCCCGAGATTGTGTTGGTTCAATAGGTGCGTTTGCAACCATAGTAGGTTTTTGTTTTTCTACAAACAAAGACTTAGCGTCAAGCGGTTTTCCATCCGCGCTTTTATAGGCAACATGTACGTGAGGCGCAGTAGTCCTACCTGTTTTCCCCATACCACCAAGTGGTACACCAGCTTCTATAGCGTCCCCCTTCTTTACATTTATATGGTTAAGGTGCGAATAACTAGTAACTGTTCCATCAGCGTTTAATACTTCAACATGGTTGCCAGCGGTTCCTTTTTCACCGGCGTAGGTAACTGTTCCCGCGGTCAAACTACTAACGGGTGTACCTATTTTGTTGCCTGCTGCCCCTACATCTAAAGCAAAATGATCTTCCTCTTTGCCGGTTATAGGGCTTTTGCGTTTTCCATAGCCGCTTGTAAGCTGACCACCCGGGATTAGCAAACCGTAATTGTATTTAACTTCAGGAGCTTCGCCCGCATCAGTCCTAGTTGCAGAAGGTGCTTTAGCAAACATATCCCCTGCAGGTTTAGCGGGTTCAAACGGCGCGTTGGCTCGGTCTAACACTGCTTTGTCTTCTTCACTAAGCGGAACTTCTGCGGGGTTAGCAGATGGCATTAAAGAAGCAAGACCTTGTGCATTTACTGGGGCTTGCGTTTCTACTGGGGCTTGCGTTTCTACTGAGGGAACTAAACTTTCTTCTTCGCCATTAAACGCGAGTAACCCACCACTTGCCGCTTGGATAGGGTTTTCTTCAGGCATGTTGCCAATACCACCTTTGTCGTAGACTTCTGGAGAATACATATCTGACCGGATAGGTAATGCACTAATACCTTCTTGACTCTGCATTTTGTCTAATACAGTAGGCTCGTTAGGGTTGTAGTTTTTAATAGCACTATCATTTTGTGAAGACTTTTGCTCATCTTTTAAGATGCCATCCGCAATAAACGCAGCTAATCGAGCTTGCTTAAGCCCTTCTGGAGGATTTGTTTTATAGCGGTTGAGAATCTCACCCGGCTTACCGCCACTTTTTACGTGTTTCATCTCCATAGCCGCAATCTGCTCGGCTAACTTACCTAGGTATGTGTTATCTGCAATCCCACTGCTTTGATTAAGTGCCATGTTCTATTCCTCTATTTAGCCATCTGAGCGCCGTAGCCATAGGACAGCCCACCTAACCCTGCTGTAGCCAGACCTGCAAGTTGATTTGATAACGGGGGTTGTGCTTGATACATTGTCTGGGTTGACCCCGTAGATGGTGTGCCGCGTAGTATGTCAGACATAAAACCAAGCTGTTGGTATGGGTAACGCTGTTGATTTAAGAAGTCATTATAACGCTGAGTTAGCTGTTGCTGCTGTAACGCTTGCTGTTGTGCACCGGCTTGTTGCTGTGCAGCATTAATACCCATGTTTTGAGCGTAATCCATCTGCCCAAGGTTACCTAGCTGATTGCCCGCCGCTAGCTGTTGTTGCAGCCCTTGAAGCCCTAGGTTAGACCCAAACTGCCGAGACTGTTCACCCGCTTGTTGTCCTGCCAACCCATACTGCGCGGCAAGTTGTGCGTTCTGCATGTTTTGTGCATTGCCTGCCAAGTTCTGTTGTAAACCTTGCCCTTGAGCTTGAAGAGCCGCTTGTTGATTGGCTTGCTGTGCTTGGAGGCTTTGACCAGCGCCTAATTGTTGAACACCAAGCATTGCCTGTAAGTTTTGTTGACCCGTAGTTAACCCTGCCTGTTGGTTGGCTAATTGAGCTTGTTGGCGCATTTGCGCGTTTTGAAGATTGGCGGCTTGGTTAAACTGACCCTGCTGTAAACCATACTGCCCTTGTTGTGCTTGATTGGCCATTAAAGACTGTTGGTTAGCTTGTTGATTGGCTAGGTTTGCAGCTTGGTTAAACTGGCCCTGCTGCAACCCATACTGACCCTGAAGGGCTTGGTTAGCCATCCCAGCTTGCTGACCAAACTGAGCATTCTGTAGCCCAGTGTTGTATTGCATCTGTTGATTGGCAAGACCTGCTTGTAGCCCAGTTTGTTGGTTAGCCAGTAATGCTTGTAACCCTGTTTGTTGGTTAGCTTGTTGCGCTTGCATACCTGTTTGAGCTGCAAGACCCTGCGTTTGAAGACCCGCACTTAAGTTTTGAAGATTAGCTTGTTGTTGATTAGCTTGATTAGCCAAAGCTGATTGTTGCCCCAATTGCGCACCAAGACCTTGAGTCTGTAGGTTTGCACCAAGGTTTTGTTGCCCCACTGTTAATCCAGCCTGTTGATTGGCTTGTTGAGCTTGCAGTTGTCTTGCTTGATCTTGCTGAAACGCCTGTTGTGCTTGACCATATGCTGCGTTAAGACCTTGGGCTTGAATGTCACCTTTTTGAGTAGCTAAGTTACGCGCAGCTTCCGCATCCATAATAGCTTGACGTGAACCGCCAAAAGCACCCGCGCCTACAGCTTGGGCGTTACGACCTGTCTTAGCAACATCAGCGGCTCTCTGTGCTTCGCGTTGTTGAACATCCACCACGTTTTGGGTGTATGGGTTCATGTATTGTGACGCGGTATTAGGATCGGTAAAGTCTTTAGATGCTACGTTACTTGCTGGCCCCATCTGGTAGTTCTGGAGATTTGGGCCACCTACGTCACCTGCTGCTTGCATAGATAGGTTCTGCAAGTTTGGCGCGTTTACACGTTCTGCTTGTGCTTGCATAGCTGATACATTTTGCGGCCCTTGGAAGTTCATTCCAGAAAAGCTAGGTGCGGCGTTTAGTTGTGCCGCTTGAGTTCCTGCATATCCTGCTTCTGGAGCTGCATTCAGTTGCGCACTTCTTGCTCTCGCGCCATACACATCACCGGGCTGTTGCATTTGAAAGTTTTGCAAATTAGGGTTTTGGACATTTCCGTAGCTTTGAATACCCATAGGGTTAAACTGCGCACCCTGAAACTGATTGCCAAAGTTCTGTGGTTGATACTGCCCGTATTGCTGTGCTTGGTTAGCGACGTTAGCTGAGATGTCCATACCCGCGCCAGTGGCAGGAGAAGCAGTCATTTGTTGGACATTGCCAAACGCTTGTTGTTGCATTGGGTTAAAGCCCGCAATCTGCTGCCCACCGTAAGTTTGAAATGGGTTTTGGCTAATATCGGTTAGCGCGGAAGCTTGCCCCATAGCTTTTTGCGCGTAGGGTTTTGCCCAATCCGGGATAGTTGAAGTTGTAGTTGTAGTTTTGTCTGGGGTTGCCGGCGCTGAATCGCCGCCGCCACAAATGTAGCCGCCGCCAAGTTTTTGTCGGGTAGCAGATTCACCAAACGGTTCGCCCAGTGCTTCTAATTGTCTACGTGAGATACTCATAATTTAACCTCTATAGTTCGGTATTTTTCTACAAACCCGTATTTCTTTAACATACGTGCGACTGATTCTCTAGCCGCGCTTTCTAATTTAGTAGCCCCATTAGCCCTAGCAAACTGCTGCAACTGCTCAAAGGTTTCCTGATTTGTAATCAACCTTCCACCAATTGTTGTAACAAGCGCAACTCTATCTAATGGGCGGTTAAAAAAACTAACCGTTGCGGCCCCACAAATTTCATTATCTTCAACGGCAACCAGCAATTTCCAATCACCATTGGTTACTTTTGCCCTTACTTGGTCTAACGTAAAATCTCCTTTGGAATGAAGTATAGTAGCTTCAATAAAATCAGAGACTTTATCCCACGTGTAATTAACCCATTCTAAAGGTACGTATTCTATTTTCATGCGGGCATAAATTTACTTGGGTTAATTTGCTTACCTTGTTTCTTATTACCTACCCGTGCCATACGTACTTTATCCATCATCTGGTATAGACGTTTAGCACCTGCTTTGGTAGAACCGTTACCTAAGTGCGACACCACATCTGCCGGTATTACAAACTCACCATCGGCAAGCGCAGCGCGTTGTGGTCTTGGCCCATTAATTACAGCAGGGATAGAGTCAGACATCCCATCGCCATCACCATTAAGCAGTTTACCACCGGCAGCGTAAGTTTGTAGTGTGGCAATCCCACCCATAGCGTATTTCTTGGCTTTGATAGGGCCGCCAGCTCTGTCAGAAGGATGCTCATCCGGAACGCGCCGCTCCCTTCCATCTTCATCATGATAAACCTGCCAACCATCTTCATTGGTAAAAATTGGAGAACCGCCATATGTTGGCACTTCTGGCGTAGGTGGTGGAGGCGGTGGGGGTGGAGTTTGAGGTTGGGGAATTGGCGGTTGCACCATTCCAGCCAAGCCGCCGCCCGTATCACCATCCCCATGATTCATGCCAAGCCACCCACCGTCAATTGGCTGACCTATCATTGCAACCGCAGTTGGGTCTCTATATTCGTGCGTCATAAAATTGCTAGTATCTATAGTTGGCGCAGGAGGTGGCGGCATATCCGGCGGCATATCATTGCCAATTTTTGGTTGATTGCTAGGCTCATCTCCGTAAACATAATCTCTGAACACCGGTTGAGTTGGTGGTGGTGGCGGCGGCATATCATAATCTCTGAACACCGGTTCAGTTGGTGGTGGTGGCGGCGGCATATCATAATCTCTGAACACCGGTTCAGTTGGTGGTGGCGTGTAATCTATAGGCGTGTATTGATAGTCCCTATCGTCACCAGACTGTCCTACTAGTTCACGATTAAACTTCTGACCAGCTTCGTCTTGAAAATAACTATCGTCTTCATTTACGTGAATTTGTTGTATTTCACCTTTTGGCGCAGGCGGAGGTGGGGGTGGGGGTGGAGTTTGAGGCTGGGGAATTGGCGGCTGCACCATCCCACGCAGATCACCGCCCATAGGTGTTGAATCAGGAGGTATCAGCGAAGCTATGCCGCCCGCATCTGAGTCAGTTGAACGTGGCATTACATCAGCAGTTGGCGGTGGCGGTGGTGCAGGAGGCGGTGGTGGCGCAGGTTCATAATAGGTATTACCCCACTGATCCGTAACCATGCCTCCATCTGAAGGCTGTGATGTTGATTGTGTTGGCGGCGTATATGTTGGCGGCGTGTATGTTGGCGGCGTGTATGTTGGTTGCTGTGCCGGTTGATTAGCCATTCTTTCATCTATAAGTTTTTGATACGCTTGCTCTGGTGGCGTGTAATCTATAGGCGTGTACTCATAGTCCCTATCGTCACCAGACTGTCCTGTTAGTTTGCGATTAAACTTTTGACCTTCCTCGTCTTGAAAATAAGAAATATCTTCACCGTCTCTTATCGCGCTTATTTCACCTTTTGGTGGAGGTGGTGGCGGTGTATAGGTAGACTTAAACTCATTAAATCCGGGGAAATAGCTGGGATTTGCTGGTTGAGTTGGTGGTGGTGGTGGTGGTGGTGGCGCTGGTTGTGGCGCTGGTTGTGGCGCTGGTTGCCCAATAGAAGGAAGCCCCGGACTAGGCTGTGCTACAGGCTGGGTTGCGGGCTGCGCTACAGGGGCTACCGGCGCAATAGGCCTTGATGGATTAAACGCGAATGCCGGAACATCAGGAAAAGGGGTTCCGTTGCTGCTTGTTCCATCCCCCGGAAGAACTCCTTGGCTTGTAAAGCTTGGTGCAGAGTATTGTTGCGCAGGGGCGCCTTGTAATGACTTATTTAAGTTAGTCATATACCGAGCATTTTCTGTAGGGTCTGGTCGGTTTTGTTGAATGGCAAACGGGCTTTGGTAAGCAGGTTGTGTTGAGCCTTGACCTTGAGCCGCAAATGGGTTTTGGCGAGGTTGTTGATCTTCAGGCTTTACATTGCCACCTTCTTCGTAACCAATAGACCCACCTGATGCGGCTTTGTAGTAATCCTCTGGGTCTGATTCGTAGATACCTGATCCTGAACCTCGACTAGCTAAATCTTTACTAGCCGCCGCACCACGTAAAATTGGGTTTTTTGATTTTTTGGCAAGCGCAGCAATTTGTTTATCCGATAATTTATCAAGGGCTTTATCTAATGATGGCGCAGTTGCGTATCCTTCAAAATCAGGAGTTTCTCTATCAAACACGGGGATAACAGGTTTATCGCTATCATCTTCCCCACTATACATACCCTTTAAAGTGCGCGCGGCAGTAGCAGATTCTGGAACATAACTTCCCGACTTACCACTAAACGCAAGTAATCCACCACCAGCGATGTTAGCAATTTTGCTAATGACCCCCGGGGTATACCCTTGGTTAATGTAGTATGGTTCACCGGCTTCTCCAAAACGTGGATTACGTTCACCGGGTGAATAAGTGGTGTTGTAGTAATCAGGTGGCGGCTCTTTGGGAATAGGTTTTGGTTTGTTTGTTTCCGCAAGAATAGGTAAGGTTGCCGCCGTACCGGACTTTAATAGCCCCATACCACCACCAACCCCTGTAGACGCCGAACCCGCAGTAGTTGTTGTTATGCCATTAGTAGTGGTTGAGGTAGCCGGTACTGCTGCCTGCCCATAAAACGCGCTACGCCCACTTTCAGTACCTAAAGATTTAAGCCCTTGTCCCAGTTGTTTCAACGGCGTTTGCGCAGGTGAAGCGGTAACAGCAGATGGAGCGGGGGCAGGAGGAGAAAATACGGGTTGTTGGGTAAGCCCCGGACCAACAAGGCCGGGGGCGGGGGTTGCATTGATAGCGCCTACAGTTGAATTTGTAGCAGTAGACAACGGCTGTCCAAGACTGGGTGCAATGTTTTGTGCTTGAGTAGCCATTTGAGCTGGAGACATTCCAGCTTGTAAACCTTGACTTGCTATGCCTTGCCCTGAATAATTTTGCAACCCAGAACCCAACATCTGTGAACCCGTGTTTGCAGCAGTACCAGCACCAGCACCAGCACCAGCACCAGCAGCGGGCGTAACAAGACTTGGATTGATTGCGGTAGAAACCGTACCTGCACCTGCGGCGGGAGCCGCACCTGCACCTGCGGCGGGAATAGTACTAGCCCCAGCAGCGGCAAGACCTTCGCCAATTCCGTAGCCACCAAACGCGCCCATACCTGCCATCAAGCCTTTTTTAACGCTACCTGTAGCTACCCCAGTAGCACCGCCAACCATCAGTGCGGCTACAGGCGCGCCTACCCCAGTAGCAGTAAGCAACGCACCCGCTACCATAGGTAAAATCGCACTTAAAAACCCAGCTTCTGGTAGCCCAGTTTGCGGGTTAATGGTTAATGAGCCGCCGTGCGCCATTGCTAGTTGTTGTAGACCCGCTACTTCTTTTGGGGTCATGTGAACAAGCATGGTGTCTTTGCCGCGCCCCAAAGAGGCAATACCTTGGGCTATCGGACGTTGTTGGGCTGGGGGGTAGGCGTTCATAGTAGACTCCAAATTTTCTTCAATGTTATCATACAACAGTGCCTACTCTACCAGAAGCGGATGTACTTGTTAATGCTGCGGAAATTTGAGTTGTTCCATCAGCATCTTTCCAGAAAGTTCCGTTCCACCAAATAGGTTTATTTAAAGATGTATCGTAGTAAAACTGCCCTACTTGTAAATTTGCAATAGGGCGAGATGCTGAGTTCCCAGAGCTTGGAATAACTAAACTCTGTGTAAAACTGTCTAGCTGGTTAAAGTAAATACGTAAAGCATTGTTAAACTGATCTTGATACAGTGCAGCATAAGCCGTTGGCGCAATCTGTAGATTGGGGGCCTTTGGCGAAACTAACGCGCCGGTTTTTGCCGGAGTCACTATTTACCTCCTCCCGTCAGGACGAACATCTATACGGGTAGCACCTAACTGCCAAGTTACGCCAACGGTATCGGACTCAATCTTAAACGCCATTTGTCTGCCGCGAATCCTTGTGTACACCTGTTCTGTGTATTGTTCTACTGGGTAGGCTACGGTATTGATAACAGCGTTAGGGTCAGGAGCGCCGTAAGCTGCACCAGAAGCTTGTCTTGGCTTAACAACAATCATTAGCTGAGGTGATGTAGCGGTAGACCCTGAGAACGTAACGTCAGGAATCATACGCCATACAAACCCAAAGTTATGCCCGTCGCCAATGTCAAAGTCCGAAGATTGTATATACGCATCAATAGCAACCGGCGTAGCGCCTGAGTTGTCGTCAATCCCGTCTTCGTGATACATCACTTGGTTATACGGCTTGTAGAGAACCGATGAATACTGAACGTGGGTAGCCGCCGTTGTGCTATTAACACCTCTAATACATCCAGTTAAAGCGTTATTGGATACCCCAGTATAGGTAATGTCCTCAGAATCAATAGTTACCGTTCCAGCAGAGGGATATGAAGTGCCATCTATAAGGTTAATCTGTGTTGCCGCAGCCGTTAGAGCTACACCAAGATACGAGTTTTGAACGCTAAACGACCCCATTGGGAAACTACGTAACGGGCTATCTAGCCAAGCCGTGCGGTTCATTGTGCCGTAATACCACGTATCTTCTAAGTAGTTGTAGATTACGTAGCTATCATTGACGTTGCTTCCAAGAGATGGGTAGAACCACCATACTTCGTTCCATGCTTCGTTTGCACCGCACACAACTTGATACGCTTGGTCTTGGTTTAAGTTATTAAATACAAACTGCCGCAACGTGCAGGATAGTGTTTGCACCCGACCAGAATACATATAGAACTTATCTACACCCATCCAATAAGCAACTGTATTAACCACAATCATGGAGTTAGGCGATATAACAGATATGTTATCCATTAATAAATTAAAGCCCCAAACATACGGTGGCCCTAGATACTGCATTGAATACAGCGAAGCATCTGTCCAGATTAAAATCTCTTGACGACCGTTACGAGCCGCTACAATGGTTGACCCGCCCGTCAGCGCGTATTCACCAGACTGATTGGTAACCGCCGGAATCCATTGGTAAGGATTCTCTTGATCTGACCAACGAACTAACATTGGGTTAAACACTGTTTCAGAATTAGTTGGGTCGTACGGATTAGAACCCATCACAATTGTAAATCGTTGTGCATCAGAGGCAACAATCTGTAGCACCGTGTTAGGCACAAACGTGCCATCATAGCCATTTGTTGTTGCTACAGAGGCAAGCTCTAAAGCGCGTAACCATGTAGTTGTATCTGCTTCCCAATAGTATAAAGCGCCACCACGAGGGGCAAACAGCAAGTCTTCCCCAAAGTTGTCCATAGACCACAGCCGTAACTGAGAACCAACAGTTACTGTAGCCGCTGAACCCCACCCGCCTCTACCCCATGTTCCAGCACCCCAACCTGTGCCGGTTGTGTACACAGAGTTACCTGCATTGATCTGATAGTTAGCAACCACAGAAGACCCACCACCTGTAGCCGTTGAAGATGCCGCAGTTGAGTGAACAATGGTGAAAGAGTTACCGTCTGGAATGGTAACGATCTCGTATTCGCCGCTAATTGTTATACCGCCTACAGCAGTAGCACCTGAGAATGTTACCCATGTGCCTTCATTCGTGTTGTGGGCTGTTGCCGTTATAGTGACTAACAAAGAACCGGAGGTAGTAGCGATTGGGTTTGCACCAAGCGTTACAGGAGATGCTGCTGTTAGCGGAGTAATGTCATGGTAAAACCCGCCATTTTCAACGTAGAACTTTTGGTTAGTTCCTAGCGCCATTAGGTTCTGGAAAGCCAGAGTTACCCACACCCACATGTTACGAGCTACACCTTTAAAGGTATACGTTCTAGGGTCAGATATGCTTGTCCATCCACCGATCTTTTGCGGGAATCCTGAACGAAAGCGCACCTTCTCAGACTCCCACCAACCGCCTTCATTAGCGTAATTGGTAGATTCTCTGTTGACCCCTGCTTTAAACTGTAGCTTCTGTAATGGCATGATTAGGCAACCATAGTAACTGCTTTAGCTTCAACATCTGCAACGCGCTTTAACCAACCCTTACCATACGTAACAAACGTAGATAACGATCTATAGAAGTCTTCCTTAGCTTTACTAAACTTAGGCAGTAACTCTATCGGTGGCACGGAGTTAATTGCTCTCATCGTAGCTGGCCCCATAGCACCATCGGCTACTGCACCTACAGCCTTTTGGAGTAACTTTACAGATGCTCGTGGCCCAGCATTGATAGCAAAGTCAAATGCAGCGTAGTCAGTTCCCGCAGGTAGTTGATCCCCACACACTGCATCCCAATAGTTCTTCTTATACAAAGGCTTAACATCTTCTTTCTTTAGAGCCTTCATGTCATCCTGCGTAACTTTCTTGCCAATATGTGCTTCCCAGTTAGCCTGAGTGCAGCCCCACATCGTGCAGCCTTTACGCCCATCGGGTAACTTATTGCCCGGATCACGCTCGTCATTAGTAAACCCACCCTCGTGAGCAATCACTAACTCAAATGCTTTATCCCAGTTTTCTTTCATTGCTTGCCCTTCATATCAATGATTTTTTCTAGTGTGCGCCCACCGAAGTAGAACGACATAATGAGCATACCCCACTGCCCTAGAAGCTCTACGTAGCGTTCATTGGTATCTAGATCAAACGCACTCATCATAGCGAATATAAAATACCCTGTAATGATGGCTATCAACGTCATCGGGCGTATGTTTTTACTCAGCCAAGAGTCTGAACCCATGTCAGCCTTGAGGCGGTCTGTGAGGTTCGTCTGCTCAAGTTCATATAGCTTGGTGTCGTTAGCCATCTTCTGCAAGTCACCATTCTGCGCCATCTGAGCAAGTTCTAGCTGTGCCTTAGCCTTAGCTTCTGGATCGGGTATCAACTTGTCGATCAGTTTGCCGCCAATGCCTAGTAATGCGTCTAATCCAAACATATCATTTACCCTCTAAAAATTCATCCAGTAAAGCCCGAAACTCTAAACTATCCGCAGTGCCTAAAACCGCCGCTTCATTTTCTTTAATCAACATTAACTGAGACTTGTTACATCCCGCACCGTTCTTTTTAAGCCAATCTAAAGTAAGTCTATATCTTTGCTCTGGGTTATGTGTAGCTAATGCTATGTATTTAAAGGTCGCAAGACTGCATTTATTGTCTGCCCACGCTATGAACAAACAACAAGTTGTTATGGGTATGATTAAAAGCCATTTCATTTAGCCAGTTCTGTCGATGCTAGATTAATCCGTGTTTTGACTGCCGTTAAATCTTGCGGTTCTTTCTTGAACCCTACTGCTATATACCCTGCAAACTCACCCACTGGAGGCGGTATTGAACCGCGACAGACAAAGGTAACGCCTTGCTTAGACTCCCACTCGCTAGACTTGCCCGTTACAACTAAAGGGTTACATGCAACTTCACCTGCAAGCATTTGAATTACAGCACTATTACGAGAAGGGTCAGCGCCAAATAAACTAGAAACCATCCCATCTAAACTCCTATCAATACCTTTTTCAGACAACGCAAACATCGTTACCC
>Ga0209296_1000165_pt1 | contig 58593 bp, 65 predicted proteins | sample S_130206_EF_Meta_FD_187319 | JGI IMG/M metagenome (GOLD analysis project Ga0209296, IMG submission 187319) | Freshwater microbial communities from Lake Simoncouche, Canada to study carbon cycling - S_130206_EF_MetaG (SPAdes) (version 2) | ecosystem: Environmental > Aquatic > Freshwater > Lake ...
ACCGAATTTTTAAATTGGTTAGCTAACTTTTCTGCGGAATTTTCCATTTTTAATTTTCCGTTTCTTTTAAATAATCTTCATGCTCTATTAAACCAATAGAGAACGCAATCGGATCGCAACACTCTAAGATTTCGCTGGCGGTGAATGTTGATGCTCCGATTTTATAAGTAGGATAAATCTCATCTAACATCTGGCAAAAACTTTCCTTTAATTCCAAATCCTTTTCAAATTGTGATTTCATTTATCTCTCCTAATTAGTTTAATAGAATAAATAAACAATGTAGTGCCTAGCAGTAGCCATGTTGGTATATCTATGACAACACCATTAGGCCATAACCCGTTAATGTATAGCGAGAAGTATTCGCTATCTAATAATAGTTCTAAATTCATTATTCGTATTCCTCCCAATCTAGTGTTAAGCCCTTTTCGATTACCTCGTCCATGCTAATCATGTCCTCATCAAATAGGCTCTCCTCGTTATGTTTGTCTAACTTTTCTGCCTCATCTAAGTAGGCATAAGCGTCTGCTATGTCCGCTTGAATAGTGTCCCATTTAGTCATCATTTATTTACTCTCCTGCTCTATTGTGTGTAGTAGGTATTCGAACTTTAGGGAATTGTTGCCCTCATTTAATTCATCAACTAGAGCGATAATCTCTTTCATGCTCTTAGCGGTTAGTCTGCCCTTCATTAGAGAGCCTTGCCAAATTGTGTAAGTTAATTTCATTAGTTAGCCTCGCTCTCATCTATGTCGAACATTTCAGCAAAAATCTTGTTTGCTTGTTGTAAGGCTTCTAGTGCCTCGTTTAGTTTATCCATTTTCTGTCCTTCTTTCGTTAGGTTGTTCATTAAGGTAAGACTATCATTAGCCACCGACAATATCAACACGACACGCTTAGAGCGTGGCGTGAGATACCTCACACTCCTCAGAGCAGCGTGGCGTTTCCGCCATGATTAAGGTCATCAGACCTATACGCTCAGACTTAGTAAGTCTAAGACGGCTAACAGTATCGGACTTGATACCGCCATGATTATATTCGAACAAAAGTTCGGTATAAATATCATTTAGTTTATTCATTTTAATTTATCCTTTCTAAGATAATTTTGTGGGGTTAGTCTAACTTATTTGCTCTTATTTGCTAGGCTCACCTTTCGGATTATTTGCTAGGCTCAGAGGCTCATTTAGACTTAATTCTTTATTTTGTTATACTATAAGCCTAACAGGGGGGACTGACATTTTGCCTATCACAAATCGGACATGTCGGACATTTCAAAATAAATCTTAGAATAATCGTGTGAGATACGCCACATATGGTCGCTCTATCTGGACAAATCGGACATTTTAAAACCCTGGATCATACAAATAAAATCTCTATTAACATTTTGGTAGATATGAATATTATAGTCGACTAGGATTATATATGATATATAAAGGCGGGGGAGATAAAAGTATCATCTATTGCGTATATATCCCAGATACATATCTCTTCAGCTGCTATTGGATATATTCAGCATATACTATTATATGATGGCATACGGGATGCATAGGTTATATTACTTATTATGGGTATATGGTGTCTCTTGTTTCCGCCGACGCACTTTTACTTTAAATATAAAACTTTTTGTACTCGTCTGGGACTATGCCACCTTCTATACTAGCTCCAGAGTTATAATTTTTAAGTTCTTCTCCACTCATAATGCTTCCGTCATTGTTTGCATGCGGATTGTTTACAAAGTTTGTAGAAACCTTGTCTTCTATTTGCCAATGCCCTTTTATTAAATATTTTTCTCCACTACGTATTTCATGAGCTGTATGTGGGTATATGTGTGGTCTTAATGGTGGAAATATTAATATGCTGCATGCTTTAGGCTTTAACCAAAACGACACTAGGTCTTTATTTTTTTCGTGGTCTGGTGGATATAGTCCGTTTGGACCTTCTGCTAAGTTTCCATTTACAACCTCTACTTTTTTCCCTGGAGTAGGTAGGCTAAATGATATTTCTCCGCCCTCGTAGTTGTCATTAAGATAAAACAAGATAGAGTATGTTTCTAGGTCTACGGGAGTTGTATCTATATGAGTCTTGTACACGGTCCCAGCATAATGCTTGTCAATACCTGTCCAGCCATCAAATCTTTTTTGAGCATTAATATTTTTTTCTTTGCAATAGTTATCTAAAGCTTCATCAAATGCTTTTTTAAGTAAATTATTAAGTTCAGGATAATTGTCTTTTAAAAATTCTTTTCGAGCAGCAATCATTACGTTTTTATTACTTTCTTTTTCTGGGTCTCTACTTGAATCGTATTTTTGACCTCTATCGTAAATTTTAAACCAGCCATCTGGTTTTTCTAATGTAGATAGTAAAAATTCTTTTTCTTCTTCTGAGAGTATGTCTGTGTAATAAAAACAGTTTTCATCTAATTTTTTAATATGCATATACACATTGTATCAAATATAGTATACTGAATACCATTGGTCCATAGCTCAGCTGGCAGAGCGCAGAGCTGTTAACTCTGATGTCCCAGGTTCGAGCCCTGGTGGACCAGCATATATTACAAGGAGGTAATTATGGAGCATAATAAATTAACACCAGAAGGCGCAATAACAATTGGCGCATTTTTGGCAGTAATAGTTATTCTTTCTATTGTAATAGCATCTTAGTTTTGGCTTCATCGTCTATCGGTTAGGACATCGCCCTTTCACGGCGGAAAGACGGGTTCGATTCCCGTTGGAGCTACATTTGATATAATAACAATATGAGTATACCTAAAATAATTTGGCAAACACATGAATGGGAATATTCCGATCTTCCAGAAATATATCTAGAAAATAGTAAAAAATGGCAACAAGAAAATCTAGACTGGGTTTATAAATATCATAGTTCTAAAGACCGTAGGGATTTTTTGCTAAAGAATAATTTTTTGCAATCTAAAACTGCCATTACAAGGTACGATAATATGTTTAAACAGCAACAGGCAGATTTTTGGAGAGTGGCTGTAGTTTACTTAAACGGCGGTGCCTATATAGATATGGACTCTATTCCTAAAGGTCAAAATATGCTTGATAAGGCTATAGTAGACGCAGATTCTTTAGGTACACCATATAGCATAATATGTACTTATGACCCAAATCATTTAGGTATAGGTTGTAATAATTCTCATTTTATAGGAAAGACAAAATCTGAGTTTTTAAAAAATTTGTTAGATAAGTATTATATAGGTTTTCATAAAGAATGGGATTACGATCTAGATATACAAATAAAAAGATTAGAGTTTATAGTCAACTCAATTAATTTCGGCAGAACAGCTTTATATAGAGATGACGTTGCTTTTACCTTTGGAGAACTTTATCATGGCGATGAATATAAGCCTGAAAACTGGGAAAGTTTGACAATCTAATTTTTAAAATGCTACAATCTTAGCCTTGGACAGTTTTCGGAGATAATATCAAGGGGTTAAACTCCAAGTGCGACAATGACGGAAATGTTATTAGTCTGACTTACATATCCAGTGTAAGTTCAACCGATGAATTGCAGGCTTACAACCTTAAAAGACAATTTCGGGGTCCTTTTACAAAAAAGGGGTGTAGGGGTTGTATGCTCTAAATCTGGAAATATCAAATTAAAAACATATAGTATAATATATTAATATGAAACAAAAAGTTTATTTTATAGGCGATTGTCATATGGCTCGTATTAAAGAACATTGGAATCCAAATGATTGTCCAATAGATCCAGTAATCTGGGGCAAAGCTGGATTTAAATGTTTTAATCTTTCTATTAAAAAAATGTATGAAAATAATGAATCCTCAACTGGCACAGAAAGAGGAAGCATATATTTTAAAAACTTAGAAGACAAAAAAGTAGAATTCATTGAAATAAAAGATGATGGTATTATTATGCCATGGGTGGGCTATATAGATATACGTCAATATTTACCAAAATATAAAAATACAGATGAAGTTGTAAAAAAATATGTTGAAGAGATTGTAAATTTTTATAAAAACTCTACAATTAGATTTATAGAGCCACTACCTCAGTTTACTGAAATGCTTTTAAAATTTGAGGGGATTAGCCCATCTTATTCTTATGACGATAGGCAAAATATAAACAAAGAATTTGTGTATTCTTTAAGAAAATATTCAAATCTATATGGTCTTCAGCAGCCAGTATCTCAAGAAAGCATTTGTGATAGTATAGGTCTATATAAATTTACTACAGATCTAACCCCCAAAGATTTGCCCCACCCTTCAGACTCACTAGAACCAAAATATATGAAAAAAATATATAACTTATTTGTAGACGAGGCTTTAAAAATAATAGAAAATAAGATATGAAAGATTTAAAAAACGGGGAAATAAGAATTTCAGACTTTGATCTTAGACCAGTACCAGTAGATCATGAGACTGATTGGGAATACATTAATAGATGCCATAAGGTCCATACATACGTAGTTGGTCCTAATCCTCCAGCTATATGGTGGAGTATATAATAGTCATATATATTCTAGTTGACTAAGATATATATCAGATATATAATACATATATGAAATCTATTTATCAGAAATTAGTAGCAAGTGCTTTAATTATTATGATGGCATATATAGCATTTGCCTACATCTTAGCCTAAATTTAAAATAGCCTTTAAAAGCCTTCTAAGGCCTATATCCCGATTTTCTGGGTATATAGCTAGGGATAAGTATGGGTTCTCTACTTTCGACGCACTGAAATTTTTGCAATTGCACTTATTGAGAGGATTTAGTATCCTGTAACTATGGAACAATATATTAGAGGAGATGAACCCCTCTGGGAATATTTAAATAAAGAACCATATACTATTAGACAAAGAATGGCTGAGTATTTTTTATCAGATGAGCTCTTAGTAGTAGATATAGGAACCTATAAATTTCCGCTTAATATTAAAGGTGAATTAATATCTATAGACCCACTTAATACATTTGCAGGAGGATACAATAAAGACGTTAAAACCTTCTTGCAAGAAGTTAATCCAATTAATTTTTCATTATCTTGCCTAGGATTGGCCATAGAGGGCGGTCAAGATCAGTGGGATGCTTTTATTCAATTATTTAAAAGGTCAAAAATAGCAGTAATAGAATACTCTAGAGATGTTCATGATCATTCATATTTTGATCAAATAGAAACTTTATGTAATTATAAAAAGATTTATTTTAAAGCATTTTTAGATATGCCAAATGTTGAGGTTGAAGGTATTAAGCCATACCCTAGAAGAAAATTTTTAGTTTTTAAATAGCCTATTCCAAAACAATAATTTTTTAAGAAATGCTTCAATTTTATTTTGTATTTTAAGCTCGTTACTTTCATTTTTGTAATGGTCTGATTGAAAATAAGGACTAAACATTTGCTTAGAAAAGTGTCTTGGACTCATAATATAATTATACACCAATATAGTATAAAACCCAATCAGAGGCGGATCCGATTGGGTTTTGCTACTTATTGTAGCTACGTAAGGAGCCTAAGCTCGACTTACAAAATAATTGTATAATTATTACTTTTCAAAGTCAATAAGATTATTTTTTTTATTTAATATTTTTTCAGTTATTATTTTTGTTTTTTCTTCAATTATATCAGCAAATTGAGGATTAATTTTTAATGGAGAATTCCATTTATTTAATTGCTCTTCTGTAGGATTTTCATATTTTCCAATTTGTTCTTGCCATTCAGGAGTCTTGTAGTTGTAAAATGTTCCTGGATTATCCTCTGCCAATAATGCAAAACAAGAAAATGCAAACCTTATCCCAGACTCAGTTTCTCTTGTCCCGTGATCATATGGAGAACATGCTCCATGCAAAACTATATCTCCTGGTTCAGGTTGTACCTCAAAACAAGGTTCTTCTAATCTTTCTTTACTAATTTCAAAATCTTCTTTTGGAGTGCCATCTGGATTTATATTAGGATAGAATAATTTACCTCCAGTAAATTCTCCAAAATATGCAATCATTCCATATTCTAATTCACAACAAGTACTCCATTGATCTATTTCAAGAAGTAAACTACAATTTCCTTTTCCTGGACTATCTGAATGTACAAACATTCCCTCATCGCCAGGCTGAGATAACATAAAATTTGTAACTGGATGTATAACAATTTCTGGATGTATTAATTCTGACATAAACTTCCAAAGCGGAAAGCTACTTGTAAAAGGATAAGTCATTTTATCATGATACCAGTCTCTAACACTCCAATCATTATGATTAGAGCCCCTGACGTAGGTAGCAAGATCTGCATTAATTGGTTCTGAAATTTCTTTAGGAATAATATTTTTAAAAATATAAATTCTATCAGCTAATTTTATACATTGCGGATGGTCATAAAACATAATATTACTCCTTTTTTAAAAGTTATATACTACATTATATCACTTAATGATTATAAATTAATAATTGATTTTTCTACTAATCTATCATACATACTTGATGATATTGCTTCAAAAGACATTCTACCTTGTGATATATGCTGCTCAGACTCTTCATCAGAAAGACCAGCATTAGAATACAATAGCCTCATGTCTTCAATAAACCCATCAAGCATTATTTTAACAACTTCTTCCTTATTCATTTAAATTTCCACCTTCTGTTGTAAATGCAGGGGCTGGTCCTAGTAAAAATCCTTTTTCATGATATTCTATTAGTTTAGCCACTTCATCCCCATCATCTTTTGATGAGTATTTTGCCAGCAACGTTAAAACATCGTATATTCTATGTAGCATTATATAATTTACCATAGGCAAATTATCTTCAAGGTCCTTAGCTTGATTATTCTCGTCAGACATTTTTACCAACTCTTTCTTTCATATCGTTATACAATTTTTCTCCAATAAATTTTTTATAGGAGCATGACAAACAATATAAGTATATATTGTCTTCCAAATCTAAATTAGATTGAAGAAGGCCTTGGTCCATTGGACATTCAAGCCTAGGCACAAGACCATCTTCTGATAAAGCTATATATTGAGATACATATTGTATCCGTCGCAAAATTGCTCCTTAAGCTTTAGGGAATTGATTAATCAACTCCTTGGCCTTTCCTATTGAGTTAGGCCATGATGACCAATCTTTTCCGCCCTTGGTCATATAATACGTTATCTCTGCGTTTGTTACTGGGTCAAATAATTCCTTATTTGAAACTAAATTAAATTTTTCTAATCTATCTATGCCTAGTTCTCCAAGCATATTAATTTGAAAAATCCCGTAAGATTTATCGCCAGTTGATTTGTTGTCGTTTAAAGCAAGCGGTCTCCCGTTAGACTCTACCCTAGCAACAGCCCAAGCTGTTTTTAAAGCAATTCCTTCAAATCCTACAGCCCATAATAAATCTTTTAAATCTTCGGCTGCAAGCATTTCAGAATGCTTATAAGTTTCATTGCTGAACTTATTTATTATTTCTCTCTTTAGTTGTTTTTCGGTTTTTTGTACCTTCTCAGGCGCAGTTGTTAAAGCTTGACTGATTGTAGGACCAGGCTGGACTGTAAATAAAAATAATGTTATCATTATAATAACAGTCCAATTATGAACTACATCGCTCAAACTTTGTTTGATTCTCTCCATTGGCATTCCTCCTTTAGAGATAACGAACTATAATAGTAGCATTGATTACTTAAGCGTGTCAACCCAGTTGACCAGAAAGAATTTATGAATATTTCATTTTCTACGCCTATAGTTAACCTAAGAACTAATAATGGATACGGATATGCAAGTAAAAATATAATAAAATCTTTAAATAATTTAGGACACTTCACTCCATTTCAAGATCCAAAATCTAAATTACAATTAAATTTTTCACAACCATCACATTTTAAATTACATAAAAATCAATATCAAATTAGTTATACACCATGGGAATCTACTGTAATTCCAGAAGATTGGAAATATTATATGGATGCATGCGACGAAGTTTGGGTAACTTCAGATTGGTGTGCAAATGTATTTGAAGATAATGGTTTTAAGGTTTCTAATGTATACCCACACGGCATTGATCCTATGTGGATACCAAATAGAAGAAAAGAAGATGGTGTAATTAAATTTTTACATATAGGAGAACCAGCACCAAGAAAAGCTGGACAAATGGTACTAGATGCATTTGGTAGTTTGTTTGGAAATAAAGAAGGATATTTGTTAACCATTAAAGCAGATCAAATAAATACAACTAGAGTATATAACAATTATCTAGATAAAAATATTTTAGGTGTTCCAGATAAATATTACAAAAATGTGTCTGTAATTACAGATGTTTTAAATGACGAAGAACTTGTAAGCCTGTATCAGTCTCATGATGTTTTAGTATATCCAAGCCATGGAGAAGGATTTGGATTTATTCCACTTCAAGCACTAGCAACTGGTATGCCAACAATTTGTACAGGCGGCTGGGCGCATTATGAAAAATATTTAGGGCCATTAAAATTAAAATCAGAACTAATAGATTCACCTTGGCCATTTCCACACGAAGGAAAAGTTTTTGAGCCAAACTATCAACACTTACTTGAACTTATGAGAGATGTTTCAATAAACTTTAATGCATATTCAGGATATTATTTCGCTCAGTCAACTAAAATACATAAAGATTATAATTGGGAACAGTTAACTAAGAATTCATTTGATAAAATTTTAAAAAAACTTAATTAAAACCTAGACTGATAAAATAAAGTTTGGTACACTTAGACTTCAATCAAATTTTAAAACTGCGTTGGCGGAGAAAAGGTCGTATATAAATGTCATTTACAATTGAAAACCCATATGAAAATTTTATTGCATTGTCTCGATATGCAAAGTGGGTTCCAGAAGAAAACCGCAGAGAAAATTGGCAAGAAACTGTAGATAGATATTTTTCTTTTATGTTAGATCATTTATTTAAAGAGTATTCATACGAACCTTCAGCAAAATTAATATCAGAATTAAAACAAGCAGTTTTAGACAGAAACGTTATGCCATCAATGAGAGCAGTAATGACTTCTGGTCCAGCATTAGAAAGAGATCATGTTGCTGGATATAATTGTTCATTTGTTCCAGTTGATTCACCACGTTCATTTGATGAAACAATGTATATTCTTATGTGTGGCACTGGCGTAGGGTTTTCTGTTGAGTATAAGTATATTAATAAACTTCCCGCTGTCCCAGAATCTTTAGAAAAATCAACTACAGTAATTACAGTAGAAGATTCAAAACAAGGTTGGGCAAAAGCATATCGTGAACTATTAGCATTACTTTGGTCTGGACAGATTCCAGCAGTTGATGTAACTAAACTTAGACCCGCAGGCGCAAGACTTAAAACCATGGGCGGAAGATCTTCTGGACCACAGCCATTAGTAAATCTTTTTGATTTTACAATTAAGATATTTAAAAATGCAGTTGGAAGAAACTTAAAGCCAATTGAATGTCATGACCTTATGTGTAAAATTGGAGAAGTTGTTGTAGTTGGTGGAGTTCGTAGATCTGCAATGATATCTCTTTCTAATATTAATGATATTGAAATGGCAGCAGCCAAGTCAGGTAATTGGTGGGAGAATAGTCCACAAAGAGCATTGTCAAATAACTCAGTTGCTTATTCTAGAAAACCAGAAATGGCACAATTTATAGCAGAATGGAAAAATCTTTATGACTCAAAATCTGGAGAACGTGGAATTTATAATGTTGCCGCTGCACAAGCACAGGCAGCTAGATATGGAAGGCGGGATCCTGAAATACACTATGGGACAAACCCTTGCTCAGAAATTATTTTGCGTCCTTATCAGTTTTGTAACCTTTCAGAAGTCGTATTACGTGAAAAAGATACAATTGATGATGTTAAGAATAAAGTAAAACTTGCTACTATTTTAGGAACATGGCAATCTACATTAACAGACTTTAAATATTTGCGTAAAATTTGGAAAGACAACACAGAAGAAGAAAGACTACTTGGGGTATCTTTAACAGGACAATTTGGACATAAATTCTTTTCTGGAAAAGAAGGTTTAGACAAACTAGAACAAACTCTTGTATCTCTTCGTGAATCAGCAAGAAAGGTAAATGCTGAAGAGGCTAAAAAAATTGGAATTCAAGAGTCAGCAGCAATTACTTGCGTTAAGCCGTCAGGTACAGTCTCGCAACTAGTCGGCGTTTCTTCTGGAATGCACCCATGGCACTCTAAATATTACATTAGAACAGTTCGTGGATCAAAAACAGATCCAATCTCTGTTTTCTTAAAAGAAGTTGGTATACCAGTCGAAGATGACGTTATGAAACCAACAGAAACATATGTATTTTCTTTTCCAATAAAATCTCCAGACGATGCAATTGTTAGAAACGATTTAACTGCTATAGATCATTTAAACACATGGCTTGTTTATCAAAGAGCATGGTGTGAGCATAAGCCTTCAATTACTGTGTCAGTAAAAGAAGACGAATGGATGGAAGTTGGCGCTTGGGTATACAAAAACTTTGATGAAGTTTCTGGAATCTCATTCTTGCCTTCTTTTGATCATTCATACAAGCAAGCACCATATCAAGAAATAACAAAAAAAGAATACGAAGACTTGTTGTCTAAGATGCCAAAGTCTATTCGTTGGGAAGATTTATCTTTTTATGAAACAGAAGATGGAACTTCTACAAACGCCACGCTTGCATGTACGTCTGACGGAAATTGTGAACTTGTAGATATCTCTGCATAGTGGTATTATATTAGTATTGGGTAACCCCCAAAATTCCTGGGCACAAGGCTCAGAAATAGGAGGATCTTAATGAAAAAAGATCTAAATAACGATGGAGTAATAACAATGACAGAACAAATCCTAGCAGCAGTTGGAACGTATGCTCGTGCATTCCTTTCAGCAGCAATAGCTTTGTACATGACTGGCAATACAAATCCAAAGGACCTTTTGATGGGTGGAATTGCAGCAATAGCCCCAGTAATTTTAAAGGCTCTTTCACCAAGCAATCAAGAGTTTGGTTTCAAGTCAGCTAAGTAATTTAGTAAACTGAATTAAGAAGGCTCCTGTGCTAAAATAAGCATAGGAGTTTTCCTATTTTAGGAGATTTTGAAAATGGCAGTACAAAAGAATTTTGAAGTAGATCAAAATGCTACATTCACCTTTGAGGTTCAATACACCTTAGAGGATGAAGTCACACCAATAAGTTTAGTAAATGCAACTGCAAAGATGCAAGTACGTGATACTAAAGGTGGATCCAAACTAGCATTTACACTAACATCACCCTCTGGTGGTATAACAATTAATGGCGCAACTGGAACACTAACCGTTAAAATGACACCTACCCAGACAAATAAACTCTTTTATCCAAAATCTTCTTATGACATTATGGTTGTCGATTCTAACGGGAATAAAATAAAACTCCTTGAAGGGTTTTTAACTCTCAGCAGATCGGTAACTATATAATGTCAACAGAAAAAGTAATAGTAACAGAAGTAAAAAATAAAGTAATTATAAAATCACCAGGACCACAAGGCCCTGCTGGAAAAACTATATTAAATGGAAACTCTGCCCCATCAAACAATCTTGGGGTCACAGGAGATTTTTATGTTAATAATACTACACATCAATTCTATGGACCAAAACTTACAGACACATCTTGGACTAACGCAAACATAATTCAATTGGCTGCAGAAGGTGCAGATTTTGCATTTTCTCAATCATGGGAAATAGCTCAAGTGACTGGACCGTTACTTGGCATATATTCAGTATCAATAACACATAATTTAGGATTTTTTCCAAACGTAACAACAAAAGATAGTTCAGGTGAAACAGTTGAAACTGGACTAGAATATGTTAATACAAACACGATTAAACTGACAATGGCTCAACCATTTTCAGGGACAGCATACCTGTCATAAAGGAGAAGTAAAATGGCAAGAAAATTTTTAGTTAGCTTAGACCTTAACAAAAATGAATTACAAAATGCTCGAATTCAAAACCTTAGCTCTGCGCCCTCAAGCCCAGTAGACGGTCAAATATATTTTAATACAGTAGATAAAATTGTATACTTTTATGACGGAACAAACTGGATCTCTACATCTGGCTCACTAGAAGTAATTCAAGATGCTATTGGAGCATACGTTTCTGGTGGCACTGGCTTAACAGCAACATATAGTGACTCAACAGGCACTACAACAATTGATTTAGACAACACAGCGGTAACAGCTGGATCATACGGATCTACAACAGCAATTCCTACATTTACAGTAGATGCCCAAGGTCGTTTGACTGCAGCAGGAACAGTAAACGTAGCAACCAATCTTTCAATTGCTGGAGACACTGGAACAGACACAGTTAATTTATTAACCGATACATTAACTGTTGCAGGTGGAGAAGGAATTGACGTTGCTGTAACAAACAACACAATTACCATATCAGCAGAAGATGCAACATACACAAATAAAGGTGTTGCTTCATTTAGCTCAACAGATTTTACAGTAACAGCAGGCGCAGTATCTCTTAATAAAGATCCAGTAATTACACTTTCAGGAGATGTAACTGGCACTGCAACAATGACAAATCTTGGCGATGTAACAATCACCACAACAATAGAACCAAACTCTGTAACACTCGGAACAGATACAACTGGTAACTATATTGCAACAATTTCTGGAACAGCTAATGAAATTGAAGTTTCTGGCTCTGGATCTGAAAATTCAGCAGTAACAATTGGACTTCCAGATAGCGTAACAATTACCAGCGACTTAACAGTTGGTGGAAATTTAACAGTTAATGGAACATTAACTTCTTTAAATACTGAACAAGTAACAATTGAAGATAACGTAGTTGTTTTAAATAGCAATGTTACAGGCTCTCCATCAGCAAACGCTGGAATTGAAGTAGAGCGTGGAACATCTACAAATACATCAATTATTTGGAATGAAACAGATGACAAGTGGACACTTACAAATAACGGTGCCAACTATCATGCTATTACTAGGAAGTATGTAGAAACCCTTTCAACCTCTGCAACCTCTTATACAGTAACTCATAATTTAGGATCTACCGATGTATTAGTTCAGGTTTCAGAAGTAGCGTCTCCATATTCTAAGGTTGAAACAGATGTAGAACTTACATCCGATTCAGCGGTAACAATTAAATTTGCAACCGCACCATCATCTGGAGCATATAAAGTAGTAGTTATAGGATAACAAATTGAAACTAAAGTCTTTATTAAATTTAGCAACATTAGCATCCGACCCTGCGGGGTCGGAAGGCGATGTCTTTTTTAATACAACAGAAAAGGCTTTAAAGATTCACAACGGAGCAATATGGGTAACAATAGCAAGTAATACAGACCCAGCACCATTTTATTTACACACTCATACATACGATGGAGCAATACATACAATTGATATTGAAAACCCAATAACATTTAAAGAGATAAATAATGTCGCAAGTGTTTTAGAAAATATTCCTAAGATAACAGGATTTGATGGAGGCCAACCTTCAGATATTGTTGAAGATCCTAGCTTCTTAGAACTATCACTGTTAGATGGCGGAAAAGCTTAATATTTTAGGCAATTATAAATAACAGATGATATAATTATCTTAAGTCATAATTAAGAGGTAAAACGTGGCAACAAACTTTCCAAACTCATTAGATACATTAACTAATCCTAATTCAACGGATTCTTTATCTAATCCTTCGCATTCCGAACAACATATAAATCTTAATGATGCTGTTGAGGCAATAGAAGCAAAAATTGGAGCAAATGGCTCTAATGATTCAAACTCTATTCAGTACAAGGTTGCAGCAATACAAACAACTTTAACCAACATAGAAAATAGCACCTCAGTAGCAGAACTTTTGTTAGGTCTTGAAGGAAATAATGATTTAACAATAAGTGGAATAGAGAACAAAACAACAGTAGACAGTTTTGCTAAATCTCTATATTCAACAATAAGATATACACTACAAATCAAAAGAGGCAGCTTGTTTGTTTCTGATCAACTAGATATAGTTAACGATGGAACAGACTTACACTTAAATAGATATGAAATATCATCAAATACAAATACTTCTCTTTATACTGTGCAATTAGAAGAAAATGCAGGTATAATTAGTTTGAAAGTAACACCGACAAGTGGATCTATAACCGCTAGATATTATAGAACCGCCTTAAAGTTTTAAGGCGTAAGGGGAAACAAAAAAATGGCAACAGTAGATAAAAACTTTAGAATTAAGAATGGTTTAGTTGTTGAGGGATCAACAGCTACAGTAAATGGATCTAATATCCTTACTGAAAACTCAGTAGAATTTCTTCAAGATACCGCAGCAGCACAACTCACAGGCGGAACACATACAAATATTTCAGTAAGTTATAATGACACTACTGGAACAATTAGTTTAACTGGCGCAGTAACATACACAGACGAGCAAGCACAAGATGCCGTCGGTAATGCAGTCGGAGCTGGACTTTCATACAACGATACAACAGGTGCAATATCTGTTGACACATCCACAATTCAAGCTCGTGTCGCAGATGTATCTGACACTGAAATTGGATACCTTAATGGCGTAACATCTTCAATTCAGACACAATTAAATGATAAAGCACCACTTGCTTCTCCAACATTTACAGGTACAGTAACATTACCTAATAATACAATTACAAATGCAATGATGGCAGACAATTCTGTTAACACAGCAGAAATTGCTTCAAGCGCAGTAACTACCGCAAAAATTGCAGATGCTAACGTAACCGCTGCTAAACTTGCTGCAGACTCTGTCGAAACAGCAAAGATTGCAGACGGTGCAGTAACCTCAGCAAAGATTGCTAACGATACAATCGTAGATGCTGATATTAATTCAGCAGCAGCAATCGCACAATCTAAGATTTCAAATTTAACCACAGATCTTGACGCTAAACTTCCAAAAGCTGGCGGAACAATGTCTGGCGCAATTGCAATGGGTACAAACAAGATCACAGGTCTTGGAGATCCAACATCTGCACAAGATGCAGCAACAAAGGCTTATGTAGATTCAACAATTCAAGGAATTGACTGGAAGGCATCTGTAAAGGCAGCAACAACTGGTGCCGTAACACTTGCATCTGATCTTGAAAATGGAGACACTCTTGATGGTGTAACTCTTTCAACTGGAGATCGTGTTCTTGTTAAGGATCAGGCAACTGGCTCAGAAAACGGTATCTATATAGTTAAAGCATCTGGTGCTCCAGATCGTTCCACAGATGCAGATACAGGTGCAGAAGTTACTGCAAACTTTGCGGTATTTGTAGAGCAAGGAACAGTAAACGCTGACTCAGGATTTACACTAACAAATAACGGTGCGGTTACAATTGGTACTACAGCACTTGTCTTCACACAGTTTACTGGTCTTGGACAAATTATTGCTGGCACAGGATTAGACAAGACTGGAAACACTCTTGATATTGATTCAACCGTAGTAACATTAACTGGAACACAAACTTTAACTAACAAGACTCTAACTTCACCAGTAATTAATACACCTACTGGAATTACAAAGTCAGATGTTGGATTAGCAAACGTTGACAATACGTCAGATGCTAATAAGCCAGTATCATCAGCAACACAGACAGCTCTTGATCTAAAGGCTCCGTTGGCCTCACCAGCACTTACTGGCACCCCAACAGCACCTACTGCAGCAGCAGACACTAATACAACTCAGATTGCTACTACAGCATTTGCTAAGGCAGAAGCCGACGCAGCACAGTCAGCAGCAGAAGCCACAGCATCATCTGCTCTTTCTGGAGTAACTGCAGGAACCACAGCGTTTACAGCAGTAAATGTTAACTCAGTAGCTAAGCAAATTGCTGCAACCACAGGTAATATTGTTACCGCAGCCGCAACCACAGCTTATGCATGGGCAAAGGCTTCATACCGAAGCGGAGAATTCCTTGTTAAAGCAAAGAATGGAAACCACACAGAAGTTGCAAAAATTATGGTAACTCTAGACTCTTCAGATAACGTATATATCACAGAGTATGGAATGTCATCAACAAGTGGAGTTTCACTTCAAACAATTTCAGCAGATGTAAGCGGAACAGATGTAAGAATTCGTGTAACACCTGCAAATAACAATACCGAAGTATTAATTACTGGTACACTGTTAGTATAATTAAATAAAAGGCCAGGGGAGAGCCTGAATCTCCCCACAAAAAACAATTAGGGGATATGTGAACTTAAATGGCAACAGAGAATAAGAACTTTAAAGTTAAGAATGGATTAAATGTCGCAGGAAATGCAACATTTGACTCTAGCGTTATATTAGGCGAAACCCCCCTTAGATTTGACACAACAACAAACAAGCTACAGATCCAATTAAATGGAACCTGGAGCCCAATTGCGTTTGTGGCAGACATTCCAGATACAACAACAGAAATAGGCTTTATGGATATTGGATTGGCTATTGACTACAATGGTCTTCCGATCTATACAGTTCAGGCAAACGGAGTAAATACAACAGCAACTAAATTCGCAGACGGTGGATCCCCATCAACTTCAACATATGGGTTAACATTCGATTCTGGAGTTATAGTCTAATAAAAAATAAATGCTATAATTAGCAAATAAGGGGTAATAAATATGTCAACAGTAAGAATTCAAGTAAGACGAGGAACAGCATCAGAATGGACCTCAGCAAATCCTACATTAGCCGCAGGTGAAATGGGTGTTGAAACAGACACCAGAAAAATTAAAGTTGGAACTGGTAGCACAGCATGGACTAGCCTTTCATACATAGCGTCAGATGCACCAGGAATTACAGAAATTGCACAAGATGCAATTGATACAGCCCTTTCAATGGGAGCAGGTCTTACAAAATCTTACAACGATGGCACAAACACAATTTCTCTTAATATTGACTCATCAGTTGTTGCACTTAAATCTTATGTCGATGATCAAATAACTGGATTAGACAACGCAGCAGCTGCAGATTATGTATTACTAGCAGATGTTGGTAACGCAGGCGGACCAGCAAAGTTAGATGTCGATGGAAACTTATTAGTTCCAAAATCAAGCATTATTTTAGAGGGATCATCAGCAGATGCTTGGGAAACAACTCTTACAGTAACAAACCCTACAGCAGATAGAACAATTACTTTACCAAACGCTACAGGTACAGTAGCTTTAACATCTGACCTTCAACCTTATGCAACAACCGTAGCTCTTAACTCAGTAGTTTCTGCATTAAATATTCACCAAGCAGCACATGTTGCTACAACAACTGCTTTAGCTGCTACATATGCTGCAGGATCTGCCGATTTAGGAGGCGGAACTGGTATTGGTGCAACTTTAACTATGAATTCAAATGGAGTATTGTCTATAGATGGCGTAACCATGGTTTCAGGATTCAGAGTAGTTGTAAAAGACCAAGCAAACAATATTCACAACGGTATTTATGAAGTAACAAATATTGGCTCCGTAAGCACACCAGCAGTTTTAACTAGATCAGGAGATTATAATAACTCAAATGAACAATTACCACTTGATGTAGAAAAAGGTGACGTTGTTTATGTAATGAGTGGAACTGCAAATGGATTAAAACAATTTTCTCAAATATACACAGGAACAAATACAGACGGTTCTGTTAAAATTGGTACAGATGCCATAGACTTTACTCAAATATCAGGAACAGCAAGCTTTGAGGTAGGCGATGGAATTCTTAAATCAGATAACACCATCCGTGTAGACGGAAGCTATGTACTTACAACATCAGCCGCAGATACAAATTATTTAAAGAAAACTGATGCAGGTACAACTTATTTAACACAATCATCTGCAACCACAAATTATTTAAATAAAACTGATGCAGGTACAACTTATTTAACACAATCATCTGCAACCACAAATTATTTAACTAAAACTGAAGCAGGAACAACTTATCTAACACTTAATGCTGCAGCAGATTATTTGACTGAAGCTGAGGCAACCGCAGGATATCTTGCAAAAACAACAAATCAAATTGACGATACAAATATTAAAGTTGGCGCAGCAATTCAAGCAAACAAAATATCAGGAACTGCAATTACAGCAGCAGATACAGCTACTGTAACAAATGCAATGCTTGCAGGATCAATTGCTAATGGTAAGCTTTCTAATTCAACAATTTCAGGAAAAGCACTTGGAACTAGTTTAGATGCATTAACAATTGGAACTGGTTTAACTGGTACATCTTATAATGGTAGCTCAGCAGTAACAGTTGCAATAGATTCAACAGTTGCTACTTTAACTGGCTCACAAACACTTACAAATAAAACAATTACTACACCTCTTGGATTAGTAAAAGGAGATGTTGGACTTGGAAATGTTGACAATACTACAGATGCCAATAAACCAATATCATCAGCGACACAAACAGCTCTTGACCTTAAGGCGCCGTTAGCCTCACCAGCACTTACTGGAGTCCCAACAGCACCTACTGCAGCAGCAGCAACTAATACCACACAAATTGCCACTACAGCGTTTGTTCGTGCAGAAGTTTCAGCACTTGTAAATAGTGCAGGTTCAACACTTGATACTCTTGGAGAAATTGCAAACGCTCTTGGAAATGATGCAAACTTAAGCACAACACTTACAAACAGCATTGCATTAAAAGCCCCACTTGCTTCACCAACATTTACTGGAACAGTAACAGTTGCAGCAGCAGGTGTAGCATTTACAGACGGAACTCAGACAAAAGAAGGCGTTCCTTCAAGAACTCCAATTCTTTACAAGACTGCAAACTACACATTGTCTGCAGCATCTGAGAGAGACTCGTTAATAGAGGTAGACTCTACAAGCCCAGTAACAATAACAATCCCAACTAACTCAGCAGTTGCTTATCCAATTGGAACAACTCTAGATATACTTGGTACAAATACTGGATTAATTACAATTGCAGGAGATACAGGCGTAACAGTAAATGCTACTCCTGGATTAAAATTACGAGGACAATGGTCATCCGCAACATTATTTAAGAGAGCAGAAAACTCTTGGGTAGTATTCGGCGACTTGAAGTCATAAGGAGATATTGTAAATGAGTAAAAGATCTGGTAGAAAATCCCAAGCAGCAAACGATTTCTTAGAGCCAAAACCTGTAGAAAGCTTAACCGCTACAGATATAGGAACATCTAGGACATTTAATAACGGAGCAGCAAGTTTATCATGGTCTTTACCAGCTGGCTCACCAGAAGCTACAAGTTATACAATAACAACAACTCCATCATCAACAACTCAAACTACATCTAATACATCTTTTCAGTTTACAGGACTATCTTCAAATACATCATATACATTTTCAGTAGTTGGAAGCAATGCAGCAGGATCTTCTGCTGCAACAGAGTCTAGCTCTGTATTAATTACTACTGTGCCAGCAAAGCCAGTTTCTGTAAGCGCAGCATCACCAAGCGCTGATCAAGATGTAGTATCCTGGTCAGCAGGAGCAACTGGTGGTAAAGCAATTACTAGCTTTACAGTTGTTTCATCAGATGGACCTTCATACCCAAACTCTCAATCACCAAAAACTATTTCAGAGACAGGAGGTACAGCACAAACTTATACTATTTATGCAATTAACGATAATGGAACATCAGAAGGAGAAACTACAAACTCCATAACTACAACAGCACCGTTCTTCCCACCGTTCTTCCCGTTCTTCCCACCGTTCTTCCCGTTCTTCCCGTTCTTCCCACCGTACTTCCCACCGTTCTTCCCGTTCTTCCCGTACTTCCCACCGTACTTCCCGTTCTTCCCGTTCTTCCCACCGTACTTCCCACCGTTCTTCCCGTTCTTCCCGTTCTTCCCACCGTTCTTCCCACCAAGCTTTGGACCATTCTTCCCACCATCATTTGGTCCATACTTTACAAGATGCGTAGATGGAGATACCTTAATATTAACTAGCGAAGGATTAAAGCCTGCTAGAGATATTAAAGTAGGAGATAAACTACTAACAGTTGATGCTCTGGGATTATCAGATCAGCCTAACGCAACTCCTCTTGAAATTAACGTTCAAGATCTAATGGTAACCAACCTGGTACCTACAGAAGTTACAAATGTAATAGCTTCAGATAAACAGGACAGAGTTTACTTCAATGGAAACAGCGAAGCTCAATTTACTGAAACTCATCCAATATTCGTAAAACGTAATAACGAATATCGTGTAGTAGAAGCAGGCACAGTACAAGAAGGAGACATCTTGATTAAAATTAATATAGATGCCCTAAAAGAAACACTAGTAATGTCAGAAGTTATATCAGAAATAGAGGTTACTGAAGTAAATAAGGTAACTTTAGATGTAGCAAAAGATGTATACACATTTAGTTGCGACTCATATAACTGGTACTTTGCAGGAAATATTTTAACTCACAATAAGTAACAAATTAATAATCAAAACCCCCCAAAAGGGGGTTTTGGTGTTCTTGACATTATATATGTAATTATATATAATGTATTTCTAGCAGAAAGAATAAAATGTCAGATATTTATGATATAGACAGCAATCCTTGGTTTACAAAAGATAGGTCGGAATCAACTTCTTTTAGAGTAGAAAGATCTTTTGGAAATATTAAAGTTTTAAATCCAGGAATTGGATTAAATATTTATGAATCAGCTATTACAAGTGATGTTTGTGAAACATCAATTAAAACATTAGAAGATAAATTAACTAACGGATCACTTTATAAATGGTCAGAGGCACAAGTTACAACTTCTGACAAGCCAGTAAAATCTGCAAGAGACTGTGTTGATTTTAAATTCAAGCCAGAAAACCTTGGACAAAGAAATGAAAACAATGCAGAACTTTTAGACATGCATCAATCAATATATGATGTATTAAAAAAATGTATAGATGATTATTGTCAATACTGGGGAATTAATGTAATATATTATGAAGCATTTAACTTTGTAAAATACACAAGCCCAGGACAACACTTTAGAGTTCATGCAGATCATGGACCGCATTACAATTGCACCGTATCCGCTGTAATTTATTTAAACGATAATTATGAGGGCGGAGAAATAGCTTTTCCAAGATTAGACAAATTAGTATACAAACCAAAACGTGGTGATGTAGTAATATTCCCATCAAATTATATATACGAGCACTCTTCAGAACCAATGATTTCTGGAGATAAATATTCAGTTGTAGTTATGATGGATATTAATTTATTAGGGCATAAGGAGAACAAATGACAAATACTCAGACATGGTCTAGCGCAGAAGATTTAGGTTCTGGAATTTGGGTGTACAGAGATGTTTTAACAAAAGATTTAAATTTAATTGAAAGATTAGAAAAAGAACTAGATGGCCAGTCTCCAAATTACACCTGGCAACCAGCATATGTTGGGTATCAAGAAAGAATGCCAGAGTATAGAGAATGCGTTGATTTTAAATTTAAAAAAACAGACATAGAGCAAGACAAATCAGAAACTTCTTTATCTTTACAAAAAATATGGCAAGACTGCTACGATAAACAAGCACCAGCAGTTCAAGATTATTGTAAAAAACACAATATACATAAACTGCAATATTGGGAAGCTTTTAATTTTATTAAATATGTGCCTGGACATCACTTTATGGAACATCATGATCATGGGTTTTCTTATAACTGTACAGTTTCATTAGTTGGATATTTAAACGATGACTACGAAGGTGGAGAGTTATATTTTAGATTACAAAATTTAAATATTAAGCCAAAAGCAGGAGATTTATACATATTCCCATCTACATATATGTATCCTCATCAAGCTAAAGTAGTTAAATCAGGAACTAAATATTCTTTAGTTACAATGTTAGATTATAGTGCTAAATTCCATACTCAAGAAATGTATCAAGATACTGGCAACTAGTGTCAATATTAAAAGCATACAAGACTAATCCAGACTCATTTATTATAGAACCTCTTTCTATAAAAAGAGAGTGGATGGAAAACACACCTGATAAACATGCTTATCATTGTTTTCCTGTCACTATGGCAAATTCAATTGGCTGGACCCTCTCTTGCCCAGTTGATTTAAAATTTATATGGAATGGAATAACAGATACAACACCAGACACTGTTAAAATATTGTCTGGAGAGCAATACGGATATACTGGTAGAGGACAAGGAACAGTTAGTCTTATGACTGGTTTAATATTTAAATCAGAACAAGACGTCAGTTTATTAACTATAAATTGTTTAAATTACTTTTATGAAGATTTTGAAGTAATGGCTTCATTAATTAGTACATCATTTTATCCAAACGAATTACCATTAGCAATAAAAGCAAAAACTGCAAATAAAGAAATTATAATAAAAGCTGGCACTCCAATAGCAACAATTATTCCAATTTCATTAACTAAATTAAAGGATGAGTCTATAGAAATAGAAAATTTTATACACAATCCAGAATATGCTCAAAAACAAAAAAGTTATGGAGATGCTGCTCAAGAAGTAAACAAATCTGGGCAGTGGACAGACTGGTATAGAGATGCTGTAGATGAAAATAAAAATTCAGTTGGATCACACGAAGTTAAATCATTAAAACTAAAAGTAATAGATAATACCTTGGATAAAAATAATGAATAATAAAATTAAATTTGTTTCAAATAGACCATGGCTAAATGAATCTAGTATATCTAAACCATCCCCTTCAATTAAAGAGATCCCAGATTGGTTTAGAAAAGCCGACAGATTTGCAGTACATCCAGTCACAAAAGATTACTGGAAGGGTCCAGACGGGGGAAAAATTCCAACATGGAAAGCTTGCCCAGCAATATTTGACATACTTGGCACTGGATATCTTTTAAAAACACCATGTGATATAAAATTTTATTTAAAGAGCAATAAAATTTCTGTAGAAATTAAAGATGAAAAATATAAAGATTTTTGTTCTGAAAGACAGCCTATGCCACAATTTGTTCATCCACAAGGATATTACAATGAGCATTTTGCATGGTACCCAGATTGGGCAATAGAATTACCAGAAGGATACAGCGCATTATATACTACACCATTAAATAGATTTGATTTACCATTTTTAATGACAACTGGAATTGTAGATAACGATAAAATTAATCTACCAGGAACAATGCCGTTTTTTATTATTAAGGGGTATGAAGGAACTATACCAGCTGGTACACCATATGCACAAATTATACCTTTTAAAAGAGAAGACTGGGATTCTGAAATTTTTATAGAAAATCCAAATAATCTTTATAAAAAAAATCAAAAAAATAGTGATAGGTATAGAGTAAAAGATGGCGGAGTATATAAAAACGAGGTTTGGTCTAAAAGAGTCTATGAATAGGATGGTATAATAAATTATGGACGATAGAGAATTAGCTAATGGAAAACAAAATTGGGATGACCGCATCTCTATAACCCCACCAGGATTTTTTGGAACTTCCTCAGACAAAATTCAAGCAAGAGAAAATTTTATGACAGAAGAAGAAAGACTCTTTCTTCTAAATGCAGCAAAATCAATTGATACATGGGACAGAACAGAAACCCATTATAACGACAAAGGCATAATTATATATGACGCATCATACTGGGATAACAGAGTGGCCTCTAGACCAATATTAGATAAAATTGATCCAGAAATTTCTATTGTTATTCAAAGACTTGTAGACAGACTTAAAATAGAAGTAGACAATTTTTTTAAAGTAGATGCAAAGCCGACAAGTCCAGCAATAGTAAGATGGATGGAAGGATATAGACAAGAGCCTCATGCGGATAAACAACTTCAAAACGGAGAGCCAAATGATTTCCCTTGGTATGATTTAGCGGGATTATTTTATTTAAACGACGACTATGAAGGCGGAGAACTATACTTCTTAAATCAAGAAATTGAATTTAAGCCAAAGCCTGGGGCAGCGTACTTTTTTCCAGGAGATGTAGGCTATAGTCACGGAGTTAAAGAAATAACAAGTGGAATTAGATATGTGATACCATTTTTTTGGACAATATTAAGTCACACAGGAGACAAACAGCCATGACTAAACCTTTAGAATTTATTACAATATATCCAAAAATAAATGTGTATAGAAATGTTTTTAATGATGTAGATGATTTTTTAGAAAAAGCAAAAAAATTACATCCCTGGGAACAATGGTATACATTTGGAAATATGATTTCATTAGGAGAAGATTTTTTAAAATTTGAAAAATTTCCTACAAGAGATGAATTTATAAATTCAAGAAATTGGCAAATAGACGAATCTAACTTAAATCAAAAAATTAATAAAGAGTTATGTAAAGAAGTAGGAGAAATTTTTTATGATGTAACTAGTCATTTTTTAAGCATGCACCCAGATACTTCTTTGCCAAATTATACAAAACAGGCAGCTTCAATTAATAAATATATAGAAGGCTCAGATGGAATATCTGAAAATTATTCAATGAATTATCATACGGATTTTGTCCAGCCAGAAAAAGAAATGCCAGGAAATAAATTTGGAATAACTACTACTTTTTATTTAAACGATAATTATGAGAATGGAGAGATCTGTTTTACCGTTAATAATGAATTTATTTCTCATAAACCAAAAAAGGGAGATGTAATTGTTTTCCCATCAAAAGAGCCATATTATCATGGAGTTAGAAAATCTTTTGGAAATGATAGATATATGATTAGATGTTTTTGGCAATTCGAGTATGATGGATCTAAAGAGTGGTTAGATAATGAAAAAAAATATGGAAAAGAATTATGGTCAAAAATGGAAGAAGATCGAATAAAACAAGAAAGATTTGAAAAACAAATAGATGCAGAATCTGTGCATCACTTTTTAGGAAGAGATAATAATAAATATTTATGAGACAATGTACTTGTGGAAGATCTAATGCGTATCCATACTGTGATGGAACACACAAATTAAAAAAAATACAAAAAGAAGAAAGCATAGAAATTAAAACAGAAGAGGAACAAAAATGAAAAATGGCATGATAGACTTTATAGATAAATCTAAATTTATTTATTTACAAAACGAAGAAGTCCCTTCTGAAAAAATGGGAAATCTAGGGGTTAAAGTAAATACTATAGTAGAAATTCCTAATTTTATAGACCCTGAAATTGTTCCAAAAATGATTAATTTTTTTGAAAATTGTGATGTTGACTGGGGAGATATTGCATTTTATGGATCATCTGGAAAAGGAATTAAAACAGATTCAGAAACAATGAAAAAATTTGATTTACCAGAAGGATTTTTTGATAAAATAAAAGATAAATATCAAGAAGCTGTTCAAACAGTATTTGAAAGAGAAGTTAAAGCGAACACGTCTCATGCACAAAAGTGGGATGTTGGAGGATTTGCAAGTCCCCATTCAGACAATTCAGATAACGACGGAAAACCAAATGCTTTTGAAATAAATAAATATGTAGGAATACTTTACCTTAACGATGATTACGAAGGTGGAGAATTATATTTTTGTGACAAAGATAACGAAATGAAAACGTACTTATCCTTTAAACCAAACGCTTATTCTTATTATGTTTTTCCTGGAGGTTATGAAAATATTCACGGAGTTTCAGAAATAACTAAGGGCACAAGATACACCATGGTTTCATTTTGGGATTACGCAGATTCAGTTTATGATCAAGAAACATTGGATAGATGGGAAGAAGAAGAAAAGCAAGTTAGAATTGAACAGGCAAAACAAAAAGAAGAATGGAATAAAGGAAACAAATATGCTTAATGTGGAAAGATTTGATAAAATATCTTACTACAAAAATGTTATAGAAAATCCAAAATCTTTAATTAATTTAATAGAGGAATCAGATAAAAATTTAAATAATCATACAAGCATTCCTGTATGGCAAAAATGGATTGCTAGTGGGGATGAAGAATATGTTTTTGGATATCAAAAAAGATTTAGTAGCTCTGTTGAATCGGATACAGATCAAGATATACAAAAAATAAACTATATTCTTAAAAAAGCAATAGTCGACTCGTCAAAAGATTATTCAAAATATTATTCAATAAATATAGGTAGCCTAATGCCATTGTCTATAAGTAAATATTCTACTGGAAAATCTATGGGGCCACATGTTGATGATTATAATAATGGAGATGACCCTAATATATCAGTAGTGCTATATCTTAATGATAATTATGAAGGTGGAGAAATTAATTTTCCAAATCAAGATATAACTATAAAGCCAGAAGCAGGAAGCATTGTAATATTTCCATCTGTAGAGCCTTACTACCATCAGTCTTTACCAGTTATTTCTGGAATTAAATATATGTCTCCTGGATTTTGGCGTAAAACCAACAAGGTGGTATAATTTAAAAATGGCCACTATTTCAAATGATAAAAACTGGAGATTTCCAGATTACACAGACTCCCCAGACATCCCAAGAGACATTTCATATTTAGCTGCTGATATTTCTGAATATATTGACGATCATCCTGGTCCAACTGGTGCAACTGGTGCAACTGGCGCAGCGGGACCATCAAACGTTTTATCTGTAGGAACAGTAACAACTGGAAACGCAGGCTCATCTGCTTCAGTTACAATTACAGGCACATCGCCAAGCCAAACAATAAATTTTACAATTCCCCGTGGAAATACTGGTGCAACTGGCTTGACTGGTGAACAAGGTATTCAAGGCGTACAAGGCATTCAAGGCGAACAAGGTATTCAAGGACTTAAAGGCGACAAGGGCGATACAGGAAATACTGGTGCAACTGGAGCAACTGGAGCAACTGGACCGCAAGGAAGCCAAGGTATACAAGGCATACAAGGAATTCAAGGGGAACAGGGAACTGGCGTTAATATACTTGGCTCTTATTCAAACTTAACAGCACTACAAGCAGCACATCCTACTGGAAGTCCTGCAGATGCATATTTAATTAATAATGATTTATATGTTTGGTCACAATCAACATCTTCTTGGATAAATGTTGGAACAATAAGAGGTCCACAAGGAGATCAAGGAATACAGGGTATTCAAGGACTTAAAGGCGACAAGGGAGACACTGGTGCAACTGGAGCAACTGGAGCTACTGGCGCAGCTGGTCCACAAGGTGAACAAGGTATCCAAGGCATACAGGGAATTCAAGGAGAAATTGGAGTAACTGGCGCAACTGGAGCTACTGGCGCAGCTGGACAAGATCTAGTTTCAGTATTTACAATTGCACAAAAATCTGCATCTTATACTTTAGTATCTTCAGATCTTGGAAAACTAATAGAAATGTCAAGCGGAGGAACCGTAACCGTACCAACAGACTCAGCGATATTTGCCATAGGATCAACAGTTGATATTGTTCAAACTGGTTCATCTCAAGTTACAATTGCAGCAGATACTGGAGTAACAATAAACTCTACCCCTGGATTAAAATTAAGATCCCAGTGGTCATCTGCAACTTTAATAAAAAGAGGAAATAATCTTTGGGTTGCGCTTGGCGATTTGAGCGCTTAAAATGCCAAAGTCAAGTCGTGGTAAACACGGAGTAAGAAAAGTATCAGTTCCAAATATTACTGGGGAATCCTATACCACTACTCAGACATATTTAACAAATTTAGGATTTATATACATACAAACAACTACAGATACAAATACAGAATCAAATAATTTAATAATATATTCACAAGGATTAACTAGCGGATCAGTAGTACCACTTGGAACATCTATACCATTTCAGTATTATGTTTATGTCCCACCATTCTTCCCACCATTCTTTCCACCATACTTCCCGTTCTTTCCATTCTTTCCATTCTTTCCATATTTTGAGCCAATCCCACCATTCTTCCCATACTTTCCACCAGCATTTCCATTCTTTCCATATTTTCCACCAGCATTTCCATTCTTTCCATATTTTGCACCACCTTACTTTCCATTTTTTCCATTCTTCCCACCATCATTTGGTCCATACTTTACAAGATGCGTAGATGGAGATACCTTAATACTAACTAGCAATGGTCCAAAAAAAGCTAGAGATATTAAAATTGAAGATGTGCTTTTAACAGTTAATTTAGAATCATTAACCGAAGAATCAAATGCAACTCCATTACAAATTAATGTGCAAGATTTGAAGTTAAATAATTTAGTACATACTAAAGTTACAAATGTAATTGCTTCTAATAAATTAGAAAGAGTATATTTTAATGATAATAAAACAGCTCAATTTACTGAAACTCACCCAATATTCGTAAAACGCAATAACGAGTATCGTGTAGTCGAAGCAGGCACAGTTCAAGCAGGAGATTTTTTAATAGCTATTAATCCAGATGAATTATCAGAAAATTTAGATATTAATAAAGTTATATCAGAAACAGTGGTCACTAAGGTAAATAAAAATATTTTAAATCTTGAAAAAGATGTTTATACATTTAGCTGCGATCCATACAATTGGTATTTTGCAGGAAATATATTAACACACAATAAATAATCAGGGGATAAACGGTAAAATGTCATATAAGATTAAAATATTAAAAGACCATCCAGTTGGATTCTGGCAACTAGATGACGTTGCAGTAAATCCAACTTTTGACTTTACTGATATTTTAGATAAATATGATACATACCAAGATCTTCTAGATGCGTATGAAGAATATGGAAACATTAACTATTTAGCAGAAGACAGTTCTGGATGCTCTAATTTTGGTTTATATGCAGGAGACTTTAATAATAATCCAAAACATTTTCCTTTATCTCCAAGCGGCAATCATTCTGTAGAAATTACATCCTCTAAAAGCATAGAATTTCCAATTGTTAATAGTTATTATAAAAACAATGCTCCTGGAGGATTTGGTACAATTTATTATGGAGATAATGATTTTACACTAGAATGCTGGATGTATCCAGAAATAAGTACAGATTCTTTAACTACAATATTGGGAGACAGTACAAAAAATGTTGGAATATTTTATGAAAATGGAAACATAATTTTTAAACTAGGTCAAGAAATTTTAGAGCATACTTTACCATTTATTAATAAATCTATACACATAGCCTGCGTGTATTCAGTCACAGAAGCTCACATATACATAGATGGTAATCTTTGTGTAAGTAAATTAATATCATCTAATCCATTTACAAACAATGAAATATTATTAACTTCTGGACCCACATCAGACTCAGACGATAAGTTTTTAATAGATGACGTAGCAGTATATAGATACGGGTTGCCTTATGTAAAAATACTAGATCACTATTCTAATCATAGCTATACTAATCCTTCTCAAATATCTCAAACAGATAATGGAGAATTCTTTGAATTTTATGACACCGATATAAGTAAAGTTTTTACATATTCTTATCCTTTTAATAGAACATGGGAAGAATTAATAACAGACGATTTATATTATGATCAAACAAATAAGTATATTCAAATTAAAAAAGGCGAAGCTTTTGATAGTAAAACAGTTATATTGACAGATACTATATATTTACCAGCGGCGACAATTATGGATTCTTCAAAAATAGAATGGTTTGGGAATAATGGGATAACTGTTCAAACCAGCACAGACGGAATAAACTATAGCACATGTGTAAATGGAGAATCTATTCCACAATACAAAAGTTCACAATTTAGTAGCAGTAAGGTTTTAAATATAAAAATAATAATGTCTTCTGGAAACATATCTAAGTATCTACCAAAATTATATAATTTAGATATTAGTTTTTATAATAATCAAATAATGTATTCTAAAAATGGATCAAGCTATTTATCAAAAATTCAAGGCTTAGATTTTTATCTAGGTAAAGATGCGTATTCAATTGTAAACAGAGATCCAAGAAATGGAGTGCTAGTTCCAGAAAACTCTGGATTTAAAATTAATCTTTCCGAATTAAAACAGTCTATAGAATTTTTTTACACCCCTTATTCTTTAAGCAAAAGCCTACTTATTAGCTCTATTGTAAGCGGGACAGGGACAGCTAGCGAATATTCATGGAATACAAATGGGTCAATTAATAAAACAAATATAGCCTCTATATATGTTAATGGGGTAGATGTATCTGCCCAAACCCTAATATCTAATATATTTAAGGTAAATGATATACACCATGTCGTTATTAATTTTACAGCCCCAATATATGGAGTAGTTACGGTAAACTATAAATCCTCTGGATCCGTTAAATCTTTATATCAATATATGTCATTCTATAAGGGATTACTGAACTATAATAAGATTATTAATCATTATGATTTGTATACCTCTAGGCAGTCCTATCAAACCAGCGGATCTTCCATAACCTTGTCTGAAAATTCGGTAAACCTATATAATAATGACTGGCTTGTGATACAAAACTCATAATTCTGTCAATTGTCTTGACAAAATATGGACTTTAACTATAAAGAATGGTAGAATTAATACCTAATGGATATTAAAAATGTTAATCAAAAAGTAATAGAGGAAACAACTCTAGGAATATACGTATGGGAAATGCCAGACGGAAGATGGATTGGCGATGACGATGGAAACTTTTTATCAATAACAGCTAAAAAGGGTAACCGATCAAAGATAGATTTGTTGGCTAGAGAAGTAAGATCATTTGGAATATATGAAGGTCAGCCTAAATTTTTATCAGGTAGACGTAAAATTGATGACGAAGAGTTTGAACACCAAAAACAAAGATTAGATTGGGGCTTAACACCAGATCCACTAGACATTGGCGTGTACAAAGATTCAATTAAAAATGGAGGAAAGCCTTAATGGAATTTATTAATGATGACACAGAGTTTGTTCAAAATATAGATATATCAAATTCTGCTGATTGGGTAAGATTTAATAGCAAAGAAGCTGCAATAGACAATGACCCATTTAATATTGGAGAATCAGAATTAAAAAAGGTTAATGGACTTAGCACTAATTTTAGACGAAAAATGTCTAGAGAGTTTTCAAAAAGATTTATTGGTCAAGACGGAACTGGAACTCAACAAAATTTATTGCAACAAGCAGTTACTGGATATGCAATGTTTGACTTGGTCGAACCAGTTTATAACTTAGAATACCTTTCAAAAATTTATGAAATATCACCGTACAATTACGCAGCAATTAATGCAAAGGTTGCAAATATTGTAGGACTTGGATACACATTTGTAGAAACTAAAAAAGCAAACGATGCCTTAGATAACATCTCAGATGAAAAACAATTAGATAGAGCACGTAGAAAATTAAACAAACTTCGTCAAGATTTAGATACTTGGCTAGAAGAAACAAATGAAGAAGAGACATTTACAGAAACACTAATTAAAGCCTATACAGATTTAGAGGCTACAGGAAATGGATTTATTGAAATTGGTAGAACTACTTCAGGTAATATAGGATATGTTGGACATATTCCAGCAAAGACTATGCGTGTTCGTCGTTTGCGTGATGGATTTATTCAATTGCTATACGGAAAGGCCGTATACTTTAGAAATTTTGGTGATCAAGAAACTCTTAATCCAATAGCCGATGCAACAGATAGACCAAATGAAATTATTCATTTAAAGAAATATACACCAATGAACAATTACTATGGCCTACCAGATATAGTTGCAGCACAAACATCAATGGCTGGTAATGAATTTGCTGGTAAATACAATTTAGATTATTTTGAAAATAAAGCAGTCCCAAGATATATAATTACTGTTAAAGGTGCAAAGCTCTCAGCAGAATCTGAAAGAAAACTATTAGAGTTTTTTCAAGTAGGTCTAAAAGGTAAAAATCATAGATCTCTATATGTTCCACTCCCACCAGATAGCCCAGACTCAAAAGTTGAATTTAAAATGGAGCCAATTGAGGCAAACTCTCAAGAGTCTTCATTTAATGTTTATCGTAAATCAAATAGAGATGAAATACTATTAGCTCATAGAGTTCCTATAAATAAAATAGGAGTTCCAGAAGGAATTAGTTTAGCTTCTGCCCGTGATGCAGATAAAATGTTTAAAGAGCAAGTATGTAGACCAGCACAAGATATTTTAGAGAAAAAATTAAATAGAATTATTTCAGAAAAAACAGATGCATTAATGCTTAAATTTAATGAATTAACTTTAACAGACGAGGACACTCAGTCCAAAATTGATGAGCGATATTTAAGAATGCAAGTAATTACCCCAAATGAAGTTAGAATTAGAAAAGGTATGGTTCCTAGAGATGGCGGAGACGATGTCGTTGATTTAAAGGCACAGGGAGCGGCAGAGCAAAGAGCCCAGGCTGGTAATTCCAGACAAAGAACTCAGGAGAGATCTGCAAATTCTCCCGATATTTCTGGGGAGGCCAGAAATCCAAAAGGTGAGGGTAGAACCACAGCTTAATTATTAGGCAACTAGTTATTTGCCTTTTTATGTATACAAAGATAAAATTAAGCATATGAATATCGAAAAATCTTATTGGTCCAGTAATGGCGATGATATTAGTTTATCTATTCCTTTTACAAAAGTCAATCGTGAAAAGAGAACAGTTTCTGGTTTTGCAACACTAGACAACATTGATCAAACAGGAGATGTTGTAACCGCAGAAGCAAGCTTAAAAGCTTTTGAAGGTTTTAGAGGCAATATCAGAGAAATGCATTCATCCAATGCAGTTGGCAAAATGGTTTCATTTAAACCAGAAACTTATTATGATACAAAATCAGGTGAATTTTATAATGGAGTATATGTAGATGCATACATATCAAAAGGCGCACAAGATACCTGGGAAAAAGTTTTAGACGGAACTCTTCAAGGATTTTCAATTGGCGGAAAGATTGTAGATTCAGAAAACGAAGTAAATAAATCCACAGGAAATCCAGTAAGATTTATTAAAGAATACTCATTGATAGAACTATCAGTTGTAGATTCACCAGCAAATGAATTATGTAATATTTTATCTATTCAAAAAATGAATGGACAATTAATTTTCAAAGGAATAGCAGCAGATACCATTACGGAAAATATTTTTTATTGTGAAGATAGTGATTCCGTATTTATGTCAACAGAAGCAACCTATACCTCACCAGTAACTGGCAAACTAGCAAGTTTAATTGGCTGGGTAGAAACTAACGATGTTAACAAAGCAAAAGAAATAGATAAAATTCTTGCTTCATTTAAGAAGTCAAGATTTACGTTGCCTGAAACACAAATAGCAAAACAGGCAAACGCAAAAGGAGGTAATGAAGTGTCAGAAAACACAGAAACAGTAGCAGTTGAAGAAACTGCTCCAGTAGAAGTTTCAATCGCTGCAGAAGCAGTAATTGAAAAAGCTGTTACAGAAGATGTAGTAGCAGATGCTTCTGCCGAAATCGTTGAAAAAGCAGCAGACGTCTCAGAAGTCGTCGTTGATGAACCTGATTTTGCAAAAATGTTAGGTGACCTAAAAGGCTTTTTCTCAGAAACTCTAAGCAAGGCTTCAGAAGCAAATGCAGCACAAGTTACAACTATTAAAGAAACAGTTGAATCTTTTAGCAAGAGCGTAGAAACTAGAATCTCAGAGTTGGCAGAACAACACTCAGAACTCAACAAAACTGTTGAGAACATCAAAAACACGATTGATGGTGTAGAAAAGCGTGTCGATGCAGTAGAATCAGAGACTGCAATTAAGAAGTCCTCAGACCTTGGCGGGTCTCAGGAAGTAAAAATCCAAAAATCAAAATGGAATGGTTCTTTCCTCGGTTCCGTAAACGAACTATTTAAATAAAGGGTAGGTAAATAAATTATGAGCAATGAATTATTAGAAAAAGCAATTGCAACTGGCACAACAGCCACAGGCACTTTTGCTTCAACAACTGGAGGAGATGGAATTCACACAGGGTCAGAAAATGGCAATGGTGGATTACTTAATCCAGAACAATCAGCTCGATTTCTAGACTACATGTTCGACGCAACCGTAATTGGTAAAGTCGCACGTACCGTTAGAATGAAATCTGATACAACTGAAATTGATCGCATGGGCGTAGGCGAAAAGCTTATGAAACTTGCGACAGAAGGAGATAACGCAAACAGCGGTAACGCTGCTGTGACATTCTCAAAAATTTCTTTGACAACAAAGAAGTTACGTCTAGATTGGGAACTTTCAACTGAGTCTCTAGAAGACAACATTGAAGGTGCAGATCTAGAAGATCATATTGCACGTCTGATGGCAACACAGGCTGGTAATGATATTGAAGACTTGGTTCTTAACGGAAACACAGCTCTATCATCTGATCAACTTTACAAAGCATTTGACGGAACAGTTAAGCTTGCAAAAGCAAACGGTCACGTAGTAGATGCTGGTGGAGCCGCAATTACTCGTGCTGTATTTAACAGTGCATTAAAGGCACTTCCACGTAAGTACAAGCAACGTCGTACAGACCTTCGCTTCTTGTCAGGTTCAAACTTGATTCAAGATTACTTATACGCAACTTCACAAAATATCCAAAACGTTAACCCACAAGATATTGCTTCTGGCATTATCCGTGGTGAGGTAGCACCTGTATCTGGCCCAGCTGGATATGTAGCTCCATACGCATTTGGTATTCCAATCGTTGAAGTTCCATTACTAAGCGAGACACAAACTGGCTCATACTCAGGAGCAACAGGATCACACGGTGACGTCCACTTGACATTCCCAAATAACGTAGTTATTGGTATCAAGCGTGATGTAACTGTATACCGATTCTTCTGGCCAAAGAAGGACTCAATCGAGTACACAATGTATACTCGTGTTGGTGTTCAAATTGAGCAAGCAGATGCTTGGGTAGTAGTAAAGAACGTTAAGATTGCTTCCTAATTAGGAATTAGTCTAAATAAAAGCCTCCAATTAATCTTGGGGGCTTTTCATTTGAATTTAGTAATGATATAATTAAATAACTAGACTAAGGAGAATATATGTCATTTGAGACATTAAAACTATCTGAGATAAAAAAAATAGCCGAAGACTTTGGCGTAGATATACAAGCATTAAAAAGCAAGAACGATATCATTGCATCATTAGCTGAAGAAGGCGTGACATGGTCAATATATCAAAAGACTATTAAAGACATAGAAGACAATAAAGAAGAGATTGAAGTTTTACCAAGATTTAATGCTAAAAAGAGTCAAGATAAAGATTCAGTTTTAGTTAGAATGGAAAGAGCAAATCATAGATACGATGCTATGGGATTTACATTTACAAGTACACACCCATTTGTAGCAATGTCTGAGGAACAAGCTCAAGAAATTTTTGATAGGGAGGAAGGTTTTAGATTAGCCACACCAAAGGAAGTTCAAGACTTCTATAACTAATCTAAGCCTTTAATATGGCAGAGATATACAAAGATACGGTAACACCAGTAAAAACTAAAATATTCTGGAATAATGAAATAGTTAATGCTGATAACGATTTAGTTACAGCTAGAATTTATGACATAACCAATGATATTACTATTAGCCCGTCTATAAGCCCAGCAACAGTAATTTCTACAAGCGCTGCTGATAAAGTAGAATCTGATATTGGAACGTATCAAGTATCACTGTCTAAGTTTTATACATCTAGAAATAGAAAATTTAAAATTATATGGAGTTATCAAATTGGCGGACTAAATGGAGATCATACAACCTATTTAGATATTGTAACTCCATATTGTAGCTTTGCCGAAGTAATAGATGATTTAAAAATTGGAAGCGATCCATCCGATCCTAAGTATAAAAATTATCATGATCTATCCATGGCAGAAAAATATGCTCGTAAAGTAATAGAAGATTTTACTGGGCAGAATTTTTATTTATATCAAGAAGAAGAAGTGATATACGGTAATGGATCAGACATTCTTCCTATGCCTTATAAAATAAATCAAATACACAAATTATATGCAGACGACTTTTTGTTAATTGATAACTTATCTAGTCCTCAAATAAATAACTGGGGATACACGCCAGTAATATCAGAAACTGGATTTGGTATTAGACTAGATAGAACTGAACTTATTGACAATACTGTATATGTAGCAAATGGAATGATACCGCCATCAATTAATGATTTGTACACAGGACAAGCTTTTAGAAAAAACGTTAGGTATAGAGTAGTTGGAACATTTGGTTGGGAATCTGTTCCAGATGAAGTTGAACAAGCAACAGTTCAATTAATTGGACAATATTTTGCAAAAGACAGAATGTGGACAGATAGATACTTAAAGAGCGTTTCAACATTTGACTGGGATTTTGAATACTCAAGTGATGCATTTTCTGGGACTGGCTCTGCATATGTAGATAAATTACTTGCTCCTTATGTTATAACAAACATGGTGCTTATCTAATGATTGATATCATGGAAGCAGTGCTATCCATGAAAATGGATATATATAAACAATTCGATATACAAAACCCAGATACGGGGGCTATAGTAAAAGAATGGAATTATTATAAAACATTAGATTGTCATGCAAAAGGAGTAATAACAAACTCTGCAACGACAAGATCTGGGGACAAACAGATATTTAGTAATAAATATAACAACGAGCAGGTAATTCAAGTACGCACCTCAGAAAGACTTACGACTAGAGAAAAAATTACTAATATTAGAGATAGCAATGAAGAAGCAATTTGGACAGAATTAAACTATCCATCTGATACCCCAACTGTTTTTGAAATAATTGGAACGACCCCTATAACAGATCCATTTGGACAAGTTTTAGCATACAACTCAACATTAAAGAGATCGGAGAACCAGCAAATTGGAATCTAACGCAATGCTTCTCCAGGCTGCTTCTGGTCTTGAAAGATTAATGTATAATAAAAATCCAAAGGGGGCTATTAATGATAGTAATGTGGCGCAAATATCAGCAGCCTTATATTACCAAGCTAATGTAATAGCCAAACTAAGCAATAGCAAAAAGTTTAAAAATTCTTTTAAAAAAATAGTATTTACTCAAATAGAAAAAGATTTTGGAAATTATATAGATGCTCAGGCAAGAACAAAGCCTAAATCATTTCACCATGTATATGAATGGAAAAAGTCTGGAAATAAGAATGCTAGATTATTTAAGTTAACATCTATAGATTCTGAAGGAATATCGTTTAAAATTGATTTTGAATTCCTTATGTCTAAGTCATTAGTCCCATCATCAAATAGTAAACGTAGACATGTATTTGCAGCAAAAGCTTCTATCATGGAAGCTGGCATGCCCCTTAAAATTGCTCCACGCCATTCTGAGAGGTTAGTATTTGAAGTTGATGGTAATACAGTGTTTATGCCCAAAGGTGCCTCAGTGACCGTTAAAAGGCCAGGAGGAACTAGTGTAATGAATCAATTTAAATTACAATATTCAAGATTCTTTAGCGGGGAATTAGTAAACAGCTCTATTAAAAAATCTGGATTTAAAGAACTATTTAATTCAGAGTCACTAAGGGCTCTAAGAATTCCAGCCACAATCAGAACAGTTAAGTACTCATTTTCTCCAAATTTAATTAGATCAATGGCGGACGCAGCATCAGAAAAAGCATTTGGAGCGTCAATGATATGACAGCAAATTTTAAATTAGACGCTATGCTAGAAATAAGAAAATTCTTATGGGCAGAACTATTAGAGGCAAAGATATTTGATGAGGATGATTATTATAGCGATAACGTAGGAAGTGCAATAGTCCCTATTATCCCAGTCCAACAGTCTCCAGAAATGAACCAATTTTTGAGTGGAAAAAAGCATATAATTTATGACAAGATTGGTCTTTCATATGAGGACAACTGGCTGGTATGTTGTGAGCAAATACTATTTACAGTTTATTCCACAGATGTCTCAGAGATTAATGAAATAAGAAATTTTATGACTGATTTATTTAGGAGAATGGATGACTCTGCAAAAGACCTAAATAGATTTGAAAAGCTAAATAACAAGTTTAAATTCCATAGTATTTTTATAGCCGACATATCCCCTACCGCACCATCTGAAGAGCTCAAAGGATTCCTGTCAACAGACATTATTTTAGAGGCTAAATATTCAAGAATAACAGATCAATCTGGTCGATTCCTTTAAATTGCTTTAGACCTCATTATGCCGTATTATAGGACATGAGGAAAGAAGCCTAGCCAGCTTGAATTTAAGATTTAAATATATATATATATTGAAATATAGGAGGAAACAAAACTATGGCACAATCCGTAGGTAATGCAAAAAATATTCTCGTTGGTGCGTCACCACTGTTTTTATCAACAGTTGACGTAAACGATGCAGATTATATTGCTAACGCAGAAGCAGGTGTAGCGATAGCTTCAGGTGCAACAACAGCTGGTGTACCAGCTTTCGCATCAGGAGTTTCATACACAGATTCACTAAATGCAGTGGATCAAACAGCAGGAAAGTTTGGATACCGTAACGTTGGTTTTACCAACAATGGTCTTCAAATCACTTACAACCCAACATACGATTCAGTAACCGTTGACCAATTGCTAGATACAGCTAAGCTGTTTAAATCTGCAATGGAGGTTATGATTGCAACAGAAATGTCAGAAGGTACTCTAGAAAACATTGTAGCGGTATTCGGACAAAATGCATCATCTCTATCAACATCAGGAACTGGACTAACTAAGAAAGACGTTTTAGGTCTTGAGGCAGGTTCCCTAGGAGCATCCCCAACAGAGCGTCAATTAATTGCAGTAGGTCTAGCTCCAACAGCTAGCTCAACAGCATCAGAGCGTGTATATTATGCTCGTCGAGTATTGTCTGTACAACAGTCACAATTTTCACTTGCACGTACAACTCCAACCACATTCCCAGTAACATTCCGTCTTCTACCAGATGCTAACTACTCTGGCTCAGAATACGGTAAGATTATTGACCGTGTATTGGTAGCATAAATTTAATTAATTTAAATTATAGAGGCCCCCATTAATTTGGGGGCCTTTCTATTTGTAGTGATAATACCATTATGTTATAATAATTAAGACAATCCTAGGAGGATAAATTGGCTACAACAGTATACGACGTAGAAGAAATTGAACTTCAGAATGGCTCAAAGGTAAAGCTAAAACCATTGACTATTAAGGCCTTAAGAAAGTTCATGGCAGAAATTAAAAAAACAGAAACTTCGTCAGGAGAAGACGAAACACTTACAATTCTAATTACAGCATGCGGAATTGCAATTGAATCTCAGGTACCAGAATTGGTAGCTGATAAAGATAAACTGGAAGATGCACTAGACATGCCTACCATTAATAGAATTCTAGAAGTATGTGGTGGAATTAAACTTGACGACCCAAACCTTCTAGCGGCAGCGGTTCTGGCTGGTCAGAACTAGATTTAGCCGCTTTATTAGGAGAAGTTTTTCTTTTAGGTAATTGGAAAAATTACGAAGAATTAGAAGAAAGCCTCTCAATGCCAGAGCTGATACAAACATTTAAGGCAATGCAAAAAACTGAAGATGAGAAAAGAAAATTCTTAGCATCTCTTCAGGGAGTAAACTTAAATGATGAACAAGAAAAAGAAGGTCCTACATTTGATGACATACGAAGAAGGGCTCTTGGAGTAAAAGCAAGCGGTAGTGATGTACTATCATTACAAGGAAGCTTTGCCTCAGAAGCAGGATTTGGAATAAACGCAGGTTTAGGATACTCTAAGGAGTAAAATTATAGTAAATGGCTGAAGAACAGATAGTCACCCGAATAGTCGCCACGTCCGACTTTTCAAATCTTATCGCAGATCTTGGTAAGGTATCTTCAGCCTTAACTAATCTTCAAACAAAATTAAACGCAACAAATAAGAATTTAGCAGCACAAGTTGCTGTAATGAATCGTTCTTTTGCCGACACACTTCGAAGCACTGGACAATTTTCTACACATTTCGTAAATTTAACATCTGATGTAGATAAATTTGGATCTCAATTAGACAAAGGCCAAATTAAGTTAAAGCAATTTTTTCAAGTATATCAAGGACATTTAAAAACTAATGGCGGATTAATTAGGCAATTAGCTCAACAACAAGTTCAATTACAAAATGCAATTCTTCAACCTCTTGGTAAAAATGCCGAAGGTTTAATGCAGTACAATGTTCACATCCCAGCTGGTCTTGATAAGGTAAAAAGCAAAACAGCTTTAGCAAGACAAGAACTACAAATTATGAATCGTGTAGTTCAAGAAGGAGCAAACTCATTAATTAATTGGGGTAAGAATACTCAGTGGGCTGGTCGTCAATTAACTGTAGGATTAACTGTTCCACTAGCAGCATTTGGGGCTGCATCTGCAAAAGCATTTCGAGAAGCCGATCAAGAGTTAACTCGTTTAACAAAAGTTTATGGTGGTTTAGCTGCTACATCAGCAAGTGATTTAGGCAAAATAAGAAAACAAGTTACTGAAACCGCATCTGAATTATCTAAAGCATACGGTTCTTCATTTAAAGAAACAATTGCATTAGGTGCTGACATTGCTGCAACTGGAAAGCAAGGTAACGAATTATTAGGCTCAATTAAAGAAACAACTCGCCTAGCAGTTCTTGGTGAAGTAGATAGACAAGATGCAATGAAGGCAACATTAGCAATTCAATCTGCATTTAAACAAAATACTGATGAACTAGCAGAATCAATTAACTTTTTAAACGCAGTTGAAAACCAGACATCAACAACTCTTAATGACTTAGTAGAAGCAATTCCTAAAGCTGGTCCAATTATTAAAGGTCTTGGAGGTAGCGTAGAAGATTTAGCATTGTATTTAACTGCAATGAGAGAAGGCGGAATTAATGCATCAGAAGGCGCTAACGCTTTAAAGTCAGGACTTGCATCTTTAATTAATCCAACTAAAGTAGCAAAAGAAATGTTTGCTGGATTTGGAATATCATTAACTGACATTGTTCAAAAAAATGCTGGAAATACAACAGATACATTATTGGCATTACAATCAGCATTAGACAATTTAAATCCACTACAAAAACAACAGGCATTAGAACAGCTATTTGGTAAATTCCAATTTGCTCGTATGAATGCTTTGTTTGAAAATCTTGGAAAGCAAGGCAGCCAAACCTTACAAGTAATGGATTTAATGAAAGCAAGTTCTCAAGATTTAGCAAACATTGCTGGTCGAGAATTAAGTATGGTTACAGAATCCGCTTCTGGTAAGTACAGGAGAGCTCTTGAAGGATTAAAGGCAGATCTAGCTGTAGTTGGCGAACAGTTTTTAACAATAAATACACATCTAATAAATATTGTTAGTGGAATATTAAAATTTATAGATAAATTACCTGGACCAATAAAAACAATTCTAGCTTTCTTTGGAGGACTTACTGCGGTAGCTGGACCACTTATTATGCTTACTGGTGTTCTTGCAAACTTCTTTGGCTATGTAATTAAAGGTGCATCTCATTTTAGATCTATGTTTAAAGGCGGAGAAGGATGGAGACTTCTAACACCCGAAATACTTGCAGCAAATAAAGCAGGATCACTTGCAGAGCAAACATTTTATAGTGATGCTAAAGCAGCAGATATATTAAATCAAGCAATATCTAGACTATCTGCTTCATATAATAAATTAGCAGCAGATGCATCAAATGCAATAATTCAAACAAACCCAGGCGTATCTACTATGGGTGGAACAAATATTATTGCTGGACAAAGAGTAGTAAATCCTAATAATCCACTTGCAGGAAAACAGGGAACTAGAGCAGCTGGACACCACATTCCTAGATCTCAAATGAGCGAAGCAACTAGACAGTCTCAAACTATTCACTCATTTACACCACTTCCAATTCCATTAAATCAAAAGATAGGCGCAGTCCCACAAATATTTACTGAAAGAGACTTACCAAAAATTCCTGGTTTAACAACATCTGGCGGGGCATCTACAGGAATAGTTGCTGGCGAAGCAGCAAAGTGGCATTCTCTAATGGGTACATTATCTATGATGACAAAAAGAGAAGTTGCAGATTTAAAGAAAGAAATTTATAGAACAGGAACATTTAGCACAGAAATAAACAGTACATTTGGACAACTTCTTCCAGCAATGACAAAATTAACAAGTAACGCAGCAGCAGAATCTGCATTAATTGTGCAACAATTACAAGCAGGAAAAATTACAGTAGATGCTGCTCGTACAAAAATTATTGCAATAAATGCACAATTAGAAACAATGATGGCGCAAACAACTACTCAAGTTGCTGCAGATCTTGGAAGAACCGCTAATTTAACACAGGTTCCTTTAATCAACCAGCCAATAGTTGGACCTACAGGCAAAGCAAACATTAAAGAAATATTTAGACCAAATAGGCCATCATCAAAAATCATAGATAGAATTGCAAGATCTCTTGGGGTAAGAACATACGGGGCAGGATATTCAACAGAAACAACAATGCCAAAGAAATTTGCAACAGGCGGAATGGTTGTTCCTGGGCCAAGATCAGACACAACAGATACTCAATTTATGAATTTAGTAGAGGGAGATATTGTATTAAATAGAAAAGCATCAGATAATTTGATGGGTTACAATCAAGGTGGAAAGGTAGTACCAGCAATGGTAACTCCTGGAGAAATTGTAATTAATAATCCAACGCCATCAGAATCTGACATGCTATTGGCATATAATAATAAATTTGCTGTAGGCGGAAAAGTAACTCCATCAAAGTATAATTATGGAATTCCTTCTCTTGTTGCAAAGTACGCAGCAGCCTCCAAAATTTTCTCAGGATTTAGATCTCCAGGTAAAGAGTACTATAGAGCAAGTAGAGGGGTTATGGATAGAACTGGCTCCACTACTCAATCATTTTCAGAACCTGGATCTTTAATGAGATTTAATGATTACAGATTAACTAGAGGTAGTGTTTATAAAGATCAAAGTAATAAAAATTATGGAATAACCCCCACACTTCCTGGACAAACTTTAACTCACGCCTATAGCCCTTCTTTTATAAAAAGACTTAAAAAAATGGGCTACGGTCCAGACGATAATATTCCAGTAGATGTTTTAAAATCAATAGGCGTACCCGTACCATCTGGAGCAAAGTACGTAACTCTAAAAGCTTTATCTAGTACATGGGTTAAAACTTCAAAAAGATTTAATGAAGCTATAAAAAGTAATTTACCAGAAACAAATACAAATGGAACTGGCTGGAGAGACAACTGGGAACCTGTTGGCCCTGAAAGCATGCAAAGTTTACTTATAAAATTAAAATCAATGGGAGTAATGCCAATTGAAGCAAAAAGAATATCTGAATATGCAGGGACTAGACTAAACGGTTTTGTTTCAAAACATAAGGGCCCCATGACAGAATCTGATTGGGGAAGATACGTAAATGCTGCTGAAATTGGTGGTATAAATGATAGCAGTAAAAGAAGTCATGGCGGTTCATTTATTAGAGGCATAAGATCAGCACAACAAAATAGATATAACAAAGAAGACTCTGATCTATTATCAGCTATGAATATGGGCGGAAAAGTTAGAGGATATAATCGTGGTGGAGTTGTTGGTGGACGAGTAAAGCGTGGAAAAAATAATTATGGAATACCAGGTTTAGATACTTCTGGACTAAATCAACCACCGTTAATTCAACAAATTGGATTACAGTCATCAACACAAATGCAACCACAAGAACAGATGCCAAGACAAAGAGGAATGTTAGCTGGAAATTTAATTGGCATGGCTGGATCTATGGGAGGATATTCTTTAGGAAGTAAATTTGGTGGACAAGTTGGTGGATTTGCTGGCATGATGTTGCTTCCAGCAGTTCTAGATAAAATTATATCTAAAATGAATCTTTTAGGAAAAACATCTACTGGAACAGCTAGTATTCTTGGAAGACTTGGCCCCATTATGGCAAATCCATATCTTATTGCAGGATCTGCAGTTGTAGGAGTTACAGCATTACTTACAACATTTAAGAAAAAATCAGAAGAAGCAGGAAATCTAAATAGAATTGCTTTTGGTGGAGCAGTAAAACCATTAACAGATTTTGATAGCAAATTAAAAGAAGTAACAAAAAAAATAGAAGACACTAGAGCAGCAGCAGCATTATTACATTCACAAATGAATACTGCTGGATTACCTGGACTTATTTTAAGTATTAAACAGTTTGCAGATTTAAGAGAAACCGTAAAAACAACTTACCCAGAAATAGTTAAATTATTTAAAGCAACAGATTCAGATAAATTATCCTCAGTTGCAGCAAACATTAAAGCACAATTTGTAGCTGCTGGTGATGCAGCATCTGTTGCTAATGCAAAAATTGCAGCATTAATGGCAGAGTCTGGTAATACTACCATGATACAGTCAATACTAGGGGATAAAGGAGTTTCTGCAATTGTAGACACAAAGACAGCAATTTCTTCTATGCTAGAAACGTTATCCACATTAAGCAATAAAAATGATTTTGCAACTGGACTGGGTCAAGCATTTACTTCAATGGAAGCAGCGATTGCTAGTTCTACAGACAAATCGGTAGCATTAAAACAACAGTTTGATTTAATAAAAGATTCATCACTTAAAAATCTTAAAATAAATGAAGATCAAATAAAAGCAATTGCTAAACAAAACCCTCAATTAGCAGCAATACTAGCAAATTCAAAAAATGTAGGTGAAGGTTTTGCAAAATGGAGAATTGCATTGGGTGGAGTTACTAAAGATCTATCTGGATTAAATGAAAATGAGTTGCAAGAATTTGCACAGCATGTAGAAAAAGTAAATGAATATTTTAATAAAATTGCAGATGTCTCTTCTAAAGAAGCACAAAATAATTCTCTTTTTGGAAAATACGCTAAACAAATTGATGCCTATAATAAACAGCAATCAAAAGGACAGCAGGCTGTTATTAAAAATATTGAAAGTCAAATTTCTCTTAAAGAAAAACAAATTGCTCAAATTAAAAAAGAAGCAGATGAAAGAAAGAAAGCATTACGAGATCAACAACAAATTGAAGATGTTAAGCTTCAGATACAGCAAGAGCAATTAAATTATCAAACTGCTTTGGCTTCAGGAGACATGGCTTCAGCCGCAACAGCACAAATTAATATTCAAAGACTTGTTGGTCAACAACAATTAAAAACTGCAGAGAATGCTATAGATGACGCAGCACAAAAGAAAATAGATGCATTACAAGCACAAATAGATGTATTAAATAAAAAAGCTGGAGTTGCCTCAAGCGCAACATCTAATAAAGGTAAATCAGCATTAGAAGAACCATATGCAAAGCTTACAGATTTATTAAGAAGAGTTCAAACATCAGGAAGTGCAACAGCATCCCAAGTTTCCGAATTTAATGATTTAATTTCAATGTACGGAGGAAGTTCTAATAAAGATGTTAAAGCATTAATAGGCAGTGTTTATTCAGGGAAACCAGCAGAAACTATAACTAGAGAAGACGGACAAAGATCTGTAGTCCCACTACAAAATACCCCTCAATATGGTGCATTACAAAATGCATTAAATTCTTCTTCAGGATCAGCAATGCTTGGTTCAAAAATTGATACATCTAATGGATATTTAAAAATTATAGCAAAAGCTGCAGATGTTGGTTCTGGTTCTGGAACGTTAGCCAGTCCAAAAATTGCAGGTACTGTTTCAAGTCAATATTTAAAAAATGGAGAATTGACTCAAGGCGGAATGAAGTCTATTATTAAAGAAAACAAATTAACCCGTGGTCAATACTTTTCATATGATGGACAAACATATTACGTGCAAACAGGATATGATGCTAAAATTAATAGCCCTCTAGGAATTGCTAAAAAACTTGCAATGGGTGGACCTGTAAATAAATATGCTACTGCAGGTATGGTTACTGGACCAGGAACTGGAACTTCGGACTCCATTCCAGCAATGCTTTCAAACGGAGAATATGTAATAAGGGCAGCAGCAGTTCAATCAGTTGGAACTTCTTTCTTAGACGGAATTAATAAAATGTCAGCAGGCGGAATTGCAACTAAATACAGTATACCTAGAATGAATATGGGCGGAAGAGTTAATATGAGTGATGCTGGATATGCATCCACATCAAATGCTTTATACAATATAAATGTTACACTTAATGGAACAGAATTAACAGCGGACGATGTTGCAAGAACAATTGAAGAAAGAATGAGAAGAATGCAATCAAAACAAGGACCAAGTAGGGTAATAGCATGAGTATAGTATCAATGCCAAGGGGATCCATACTACAGATACAGGCATATGACTTATCTTTAAATGGTGGAAACGGAACCCTTAAATACAACAAGGTAACAGAGCATAATAGATCTGCATTTGATATTAGTACCGAAAGAATTGAAAAAAGTACAAGAATGGCCAATGGTCTATTAAGAAAATTCTTTATTGCAGATAAGAAAACATTTTCTTTGTCATGGGACATGCTACCATCATATAGAACTTTAACTGTAGATGGAGCTTGGGGAGCAGAAGATTTAAGATCATTTTATAATAGTGCAGAAGGACAATCTTCTTTTAATATAAGAGTTAATTTAGCAAAAAATGGTTCAAATCAAGAATCTTCTGGTTATGAAGAATATACAGTTGTATTTGGAGACTGTAATTTTTCTGTATTAAAAAGAGGACTTCAACCATTTTGGAGCGTGTCGTTACTTCTGGTAGAGGTTTAAATGATAGCGGGATCAGTAAATTTAAAAACTTTATTATACAATAGCACCAATATCAAAATTGGTTCTGGATGCTATATTGAATATAATATGAACACAATGTTAGATGGAGTTTCTGCCTCTAATAATATAGCAGACACATCTTATACTTCACAAATTGTAGATGCCATTGGTCAATCTACTTGGCCAAGCAGTAGGCCAAATCCATATAAAAAATTATTTCCTGTAGATTCAATTATCAAACCGTTCAGACCAACAGTTTCTGGAATCAAATATTTTATTTTAGAAAAACCAGTTGCAAACGGTGGACCAACAGAAATACAAAAAAATACTTTTTCAAACTATAGATCTGTATCGTATCCAGAAAATCAACCTAGAATATATTATCCAGGGGAAAGCACATATTATAAATATTGGGTGACACCTAAAAATACTGGTGTAAATATTACTATTAATTATTTAACTAATCTTACTCAATATGCACTAACAAATAAAATAGTTTTAAAATTTGAAAGCACACACAGTCTTCCATCTACATACACAATTAAAATAGTTAAATCAAACAATACAGAAGAAACTATTGCCAATGCATTAACAACACCAACAAATGGATTAGTTGAGTTGTACTATAATGGAACATCATGGTCAACAGTGGAATCAAATTTATTTGCAACACCAGTAACAATTAAATCAATAATAGTTACAACACCAAGTGCTGGGTCTAACAGAATAATTGGAGTAACTGAAGTATCTGCTAGGTGGATAAAAGATATCTCAACAGACTTGGTATCATTTGAAATAAGCAAGGAGTCATCCTCTAGCTCAGAAGATTTATTGCCAGTAGGAAAAGTAACAGCAAATAGTATTAATTTAGAATTAAATAGATATAATACAAGTACACTTGAATATGTTTCATATAGCAGAACATCTTCTTTAAATCCGTCTTTAACCTATATGGTAAAAAATGCAAAACTTATACCATTTTTTAAAATATATCATGAAAATGGATCGGTAGTAGACGGTTTAGAAAAATATGATCAAATTAACCAAGGAGATTTTTATATAAATGAATTTAATATCTCTAATCAAGGCGAAGTATCATTAACAGCCTTAGATTCAGCAAAATATTTAATGGAAGTTATATGCCCAGACATATTGTGTGAGTCTTATCCAGTTACTGCAATTATTAGAAGATTGCTAGATTCAGTTGGATATACTAATTATAAATTTAATTTATCTGCTGGAGCAGACTCTTCCGTTCCATTAATTAATTATTTTTGGACAGATGGATCAAAAACAGTATGGGAATACCTGCAAGAGCTATGCAGAGATATTCAAATGAATGCTATTGTAGATGAAAATGATGTTTTGCAATTTTATAGTAGAAACTATATGTATTCACGAACAACAAAAGATTGGAATTTTTATCAAGAAAAAAAAGAAAATGCTTTACCAAACATTATTGATTTTTCTAAAAAAGAAATTCCATCTGCTAATCAAGTTAAAATAAGATGGAGTACTCCAACAACTAGTGAGTATTTACAATCATCAGACCCTCTATGGCAATCCTCAGAATCATTTATAATTGCTGGAGGACTTACAGAGTCACTAAATGCTTCTGGTAATAGCAATATTGCAATTGATTTATCTGGACCTAGTGTATATAATAAATTAATATCTGGATTTAATTTTGAAGGATATTTTTTAGTAGACTCAGAAATTATTGAATACGATGCAATGGGGTATCAGTACATACCATCAGAAACAACAAACACCACGGTTACAGATGCAATTAACGGCACTGTTTTAAATAATGGAACAAACCCTGTAAACATATGGATACAGTCAGCATCTGATTTAAGTAAATATACTGCGTTATCTAAGCCACCAATCGGCACGACCCTTCAGATAAATATAAAACCAAATGGAAGATACAGAATTAAAACAAGAGGCGCTTTAGGTACTACTGCATCTACTCATAATTATAGCGGCGCACCATCTTCAAATTATTCATGGACAGGGCTTCTAATAGGATGAGTACGTACACAGCAATTATTGATTTAGTAGTAAATGCCTCCGAAAACGGAGCAGTCATCACTGCAGAAACTTATCCAGGATTATCTAATCCTACTAACTATAATGTTATTATAATTAAACAATTAGATCAGGGTCAAGAAGAAGTACAAAATTTTAATGTATCTTCACAACCAATTACTGTAAGTAACTTAATAGCTGGAACTTCATATGAAGCTGTTGTTATTCCATCTTTGAACGGTGTATTTGATCCAAGAGGTCGTTGGACAAAAAAATTTAGTACTACATCTAGCTATGGCGGACAAACAGTTTCTTCAACAAGGCAAGATTTTAAAGTTAGCAAATCTTATTTACAATTAGCAGTAACTGCAGCTCAATATAAAAATAAACAGGCTGCTGTTTTTTATAGAAATTTTGATTCATTAACAATCCCAACAACAGCATCAGTTTCAACAACTAACGGGAATTCGTATAATACTGGATATTTTTCTTTTGGGACAAGCTTAATAATGAAAGATACTTTAGAAAATACATTACATTCTGGCGGGGTCGGGTTCTTTTTAAATGAATCAGCAACAAGTGGATATTATATAATAATGGAATCTACTTCTTCATCCTCTGCAATTTTAGATAAAAAATCTGTAAGAATTGAAAAATGGATAGGAAGCAATAAGATACCATTAAAAGAAGTAGGTACAAGAACTGAGTCTAACATAGAAGGAATATTTGGCGGTAGAACATACAATATTGATGTTAAGGTTAAATTACACAACCAGTCAGTTACTATCACAGCATTTATAAATGGATACGGTATTACGGCAACTGATACAACATATAAAATAAATAATAAAGTACAAGCAAAATCAACAATTTTGCCACCTACTAAAAAAATGTCATTAGTTTGCACTAGAGGAGAAGTTGCTTTTGATTATGGATATGCTAATACTTTAACGCCAATCCAATATGACGATAGAATTTCAGAACTAAATATATACCAAGGTCAATTTAATAATGATTTAATAAATACATCATATGGTGATTTAATATATATGTCACAATATGAAAATGACGAGATATCTTCTGGTAATAAGAGAGCTACAGCGGTAGATGAGTTTGGAACAGTAGTAAGAGAAATTATTAAAAGAGACGTATCGTTTAACAAAAGACCAGCTTATCCAGTAATGTGGAGCACTGGAATAAATCCTTTTGCAAAAATATTAGGACAAAAAGTTTCTAATTTTGGCTCACAAATATTTGTTATGAACAATACCTCACAAACAATTCCTCTATCAAATGGGGCAGAAGCCTCATTTCTTTTATTAGGAAATAGCTTAGGAAATTCGGGAGATTTAGAATATGTTACAAATGAGTTAAATGATTACGTAACAAAAGAACCAGCAGTATTTATTTCTAGCTGGTTACAAAATGAATCTGATGTAAAATCTCTTGCTGATTGGATTAAAACAAACGTTATAAATAAAGGTAAAATTGTAAATATAAAAATCTTTGGAAATCCTCTTATTTCAGTAGGCGATATAGTTTCAATAACAAACACATATCAAGGACTTTCTGGATCAGAGAATTTTATTATTACAGAAGTAAAACACTCATTTTCTGAAGGATTGGAGACATCAATTACCTGTAGAACTTTATAGTTTTAAAATGGTATAATAAAAATATATGAATACTCCAAACAAAAGATTAAGTTTAGGTGACCTTAACAGAGGACAAGTTTTTGTTTTAACTGAGGGAAGCCCAGAGACCATTGTTTCTTTTCCAGGAACTTATTTAATATTAAAAGGTGGATCATTAGATTATTCTAAATATTTGACTGCTAGTTTATATTCAGCTGGGCTTGGGTCTTCTTCAAATTTATACGTAAATGAAGATGGACAAGTTCTATTAGACTCACCCGTCCCAGATGAAATTTTTGATATACCAGAGATGTCAGATATAGAAAGCGTAACGTATGAGCCGTATTACGATACTGCAACAAAATTACAAAAAGTTAGAGCTATAATTAGAATTAGAAATTCAAGTCAAAATAAAGATAATGTTGAAGGAGTAGACGCCAGAATATTTAATCCAAATACTTTTATTTTACCAGCAACTAAGGTATCTACTTCAGAAACATTTATAACTCCAAGCCCTGCTATCCCTTCTGTTTACTTTAAAAGAGACGGCACGGCAATTTCTTGGGGATGGGATAATGTTTCTGGACTTGGGTCTTATTCTAATGTAAGATATGAATGGATAATAAGTTCATCAAATTCAGCAAGCGCAACAGCTCTTGTAAGTGGATCTGAATCTTATACCACTTCTTCATCATATAATATTGGAACAAGCAGTGTAATAAAAACATATAGAGTAAGCTCAAGAGATTCAGATATTAGTGCAACATCTTCAGCTAGATGGCTAAGAGTAAAAGCTGTGGTAACAGGAACAAACGGAACGGAATATTCTTCTGCATATTCCACACCAATTTAGGAGAAAAATGATTAAAGGAACATATATATACTATCAAGACGGAAAAGAAATTGCCCGTTCTTCAAACGTTATTACAAAATTTGGTAAAAGATTTTTAACAAATACAATTGCTGGTAATATCTCTAATTTAAAAAAAGACATAGCAGTAGGAATTGATTATGCTACTGCCACAGAAAATGATACTAGGCTTGGATTTGAATTCTACAGAGTCCCAGTATTTTTTGGATCATCTGATATACAAACAGTAGAGGGAGTATCTACATATTCTACAATTTTTAAAACATCTATTCCCCAAGACGTAGAGGGCCATATTAATGAAATAGGTTTATATCCATCAACTCGTTCTTCTATAAATAATTTTGATAGTAAATTTTTAACAGATTTTTCTAGCTATTTAGATTGGACTGACGAGGATTTATTTAAAGCAGATTTTTCTACTAACAATCCAAGAATAGGAAATAATTTAGTAGTAATGCAGTCAGACGGATCAGCATCAAATGAATATTTTTATAACATTTCACCAATTGATTTATCTGGGTACAGTGCAAATGATACTTTAAGATTAGCATATAACAAATTAGATGCAAATCTAAGTTCTATTAAGATTAGACTTTATAGTTCTTCTACTCAATATTTTCAGTATCAAATAAGCGCACCATCTAGTTTAGGACACACCATTACAAGCGACATTCCAATGTCTTTAATTTTTGCTGGGGCAAGCGTGTCGGCACCAGATAAATCATCTATTAATAAAATTGGAATTACAATAACCCCGTCTGGAAGTTCTACTACATATGTTGGCTTTGATGGATTAAGAATTAACGATGAAGATACCTTTGATCCATTCTTTGGATTAATTAGCAGATCTGTTGTTATTAACTCAACATCAATATCTGGAACATCTGGACAAAATACTATAACGGTTGGATCAATAAATAATTTATTTGTAGGTCAATCAGTTTCTGGAACTGGGATAGCGTCTGGCGCATTGGTTTTAGATATATTAAATAATACAGTAACCCTTTCAAAAAATAACACAGCAACAGTATCTGGCAGTGGATCTTTTTATGGAATTAAAAAAATTGCTGGTAGATCTTTAGATATAGAATATAAGTTAGATTTAGACTGGAACTAAAATGGCATATCAAGATCTGCTAAAAGACACATCAATAGCTGTTGAAAACAATAATTATTTTATTGTAACAATTGCAGATCTAGATTTAAATACAACATATCCAATTCAATTTAGATGGAAGTTTAAAGATGGCACATTTGGAATATGGGGTGCCACTAAAATAATAACAACAACTGGAGAAATCGTACCAGGTAGACCAAACCTTGCAATTTCTGATGTTGTTGGGGATAAAGGATTTATTAAAGTTACATGGAATGGAAACGATAGCTCTGGTAAACCAATAACAAATATAGATAGAGTTGATATATATATTGATGGTTCCCCATTTAATGCATCAAAGCCATCTGCTAGTTTTAAAACTTCAGGGACACAAACAATCGTAGCCCCAGCAGGTCAATACATAGTTGCTTTGTATGCAGTAACTAACTACGGAAGTACATCTCCCGTAAGCACTTCAAGAACAGTAACCGTAACTGACGCTGGACAAACAATAATTAGCCCAGAAGATCCAGATGTTCCAACATTAACTGCAGGGCTTGCATCAATTATTGTTTCTTGGAACGGTAAGAAATTAGTTAATGGCGTCGCTAGCAATTTTTCTGTAGGAGCTTTTGCAAGCGCTAAAGTTTACATAGGTACTTCAGCGGGGTTTGTGCCAAGTGATAACAACTGGGTGCATTCATTAAACTTTGCAAACGGAACTAATCAAGTATCAATTGGAGTTGGAACTGTAATTGATAAATCTCTTGGAACAAAATTAGAATATGGTGTGCCATATTATGTTAAAATTAAAACTGTAAATGCAGCCGTACCACCAGTTGAGACATCAACAGCAGTTTCTTCTAGTCCAACAAATATTACAGTTGATAAAGTAGCAGCAAGCGAAATTAAAACAGGAACATTATCAGCAGACGCATCAATTACGGCTGGTATAGATGGCGGATCCAGGGTTGTTTTATCTGGAGGAGCAAACCCATTCGTAATATATGGAACAAATGGCACAACAGAATTATTAAAATTTACTGGCGGAGCAACTGGAACATTAACGGTTAATGGCGGAGGAACATTTACTGGAGATCTTACAGCGGGATCAGGTTCTTCTATATTTAAGTCAGATTCATACGGAATATATTTAGGAAATGCAACAGAAAGTTTAGCGCCATTTAGTGTATCTAGAAGCGGTGTATTAAGAGCAGCAGCAGGAACAATTGGTGGATGGCAAATAGCAGGAAGCTATTTACAAAATACCGCTGGTACATTTCAAATAAATAGCAATGACTCTGCTATGTATTTAGGAAGCCCAGATTCAAGTCATATAAGATTTACTCCTTCTCAAATTGCACACTATAACGGACCAGGCGGACCTAGTGGTAAATTTACCCTAACAACATCTGGTGGGGCATTAACTTTATCTGGAGACATTAGAGGATCTAATATTTTTGGCTCCACACTTACAACATCAGATTCCGATACTGGTGAAAGAATTGTAGTATCTTCATCAACAAAATCTATTTCTTTTTATAACTCAGCAGGTAACGGATCAGGGCACATACAATCAGATTCAAATGTAAATCAACCAGGAGTTGTGATACACACTGGATCAAGTGCTAATATAAGCTCAACAGCATCTTTTGAGGCATCATTTCCGCAAATAAATGTTAGCAAAAATTTATCTGGATCATCTCAATCTATTTATTTATCGTTAACGGCATATGGAAGTAACGGAATTAGCATGTTTAATACTGGATCATATAACAATATTAGAATAAATGGAAATGTAGATGTTGGCGCATCAGGATTAAATCCACAGCTAAGAAATATTGAAACAATAAGTACAACACAAGTTGCAAATTTTGGTCTCCCAGGATCTGGACTTTCTGCATATGTTCCAGGTGAAGGTTCTATAGTAGTAGTATATACACCATAATGACAGCACATCTTAGAATAAATAATGCTTGGAAATCAATCAAGGAAATAAAGTTAAGAAAAGATAATGCTTGGAAAAATATAACAAAAGCATACATTCGGGTATCTGGAGCATGGAAATTATTTTTTTCAGGAAATGCACCAATACAAATAACTAAGCCTACATTGACAGGAACGGGTGTAGTTGGAACTACTTTAACAAGATCTTCGGGAACTTACAGTAATTATAATTCTTTAATTACTAGAATATTTTATACAACAGATACTGGTGACCAGGACTCTGGATCAACTTTCGATCCCAGTGGAGGAAATGTAACTGCTACAAATCCGTATACAGTGCTACAAGCAGACGCAGCAACCCCACCAAATTATTTTTATGCAAGAGATCAGGTGCTTGGAATAGACAATCAAACATACTACTATTACAGCACACCCTCAATAAAAGCAGAGATTCCACCTTTTCAAGATAATTTTAATAGAACTGTTGCAAGTGGTTTGGGTACAGCAAGTGGTGGATTTATTTATAGTGGTCCGTCTAGAAATAATGCTACTTGGAGTGTAAATGGAAGCAGAGCTGTAAATAATTCTGGATCTCAGTATCCCATGAAAACAGTTGATTCAGGTAGTTTTAATCAATCAATTTCTGTTGATACTTTTGGTGGCGGGTTAGGAGTAGCAGTATGGGTAGACTCAACTTCTTCTTTTTGGTCAGTAATACCAGATTATGAATATGTGTCTGAACAAGCATTTAGTTATGAGTGTGATAGTAATATAACTTATGTGTTAAATCCAGAAACAGAAGATTGTCCACCCTTAGCAACTTTAGGTTCAAATCCACAATCTCCTGGATATACATCTAACGATGTTGGATTAAGATGTAGTGCATGTACCACATCAACAACAAATGTAACAACTAGTCAATGTCCTACTGGAGAAATTTATGTTATTACTTCGACTTGTCCAGATTTTGGGTCATTAGGTGGAGACAGATGTACAGTATGCCAAGAAATTTCAAGCACAGCTTCGGTATTAACCTGTTCTGGGTCTAGCTCTGGGAGCTCTTGTCCAGGCACTGGAAGTGGTGTTGGACAAAGATGCAGCGCCTGTAATTCCACAGCAGTATGTACTGGATCACAAGTTTCTACATCATGTCCAGATTATGGACCAAACGTAGGAGATAGATGTGGATCATGTTCTGGAGAACCAGAAACAGTTTTAGTATTAACCTGTTCTGGGTCTAGCTCTGGGAGCTCTTGTCCAGGCACTGGAAGTTCGGTAGGACAAAGATGTGGTGCTTGTAACTCTGTTGCAATATGTACTGGATCTACCACAACTAGTTCATGCCCAGATACTGGACCAAACGTAGGAGATAGATGTGGTGCTTGTTCAACAAATATAGATTCTTACGATGTAATAACCTGTTCTGGTTCTAACTCTGGAGGTTCTTGTCCAGGCACTGGAAGTTCGGTAGGACAAAGATGTTCATCATGTAGTTCATCTACATCAACTTCAAATCTTTGTACTGGTTCTAGCAGCTCAGCATCTTGTCCAGACACTGGTCCACAAGCTGGAGACCGATGCGGTGCATGTTCTCCTAGCACTTCAACATCTTATTCATGTACTGGATCAGGTACATTTGCATCAACACAATCAACTGGAAGCTGTAATGCTAGTAGAGTAGGTCTAGCATGTTCATTTACTGGAACATCTGGAACTGGAGATAGGTTAAGATATAACTATACAATATGTCAAGCAAATAGCACTACAACAAATACTTATGCTATAAGACAAAGTGTAACAACAACAACCTATAGTTGGTCAACAAATGCTCTTCAGAGAGTTACGACAACAAGCTATAGCTATTCAGTTAGAGTACAAGGCTATACTTATTCTACCAATGCTTATGAAAACCAAACAATAACATACTATACTTATGGAATTAGACAACAAGGATATACATGGTCAACAAATGCTTATGAAGATGTTACAACTATAACTTATAAATATAAGGTAAGACAAGATATTACAACTCAAGTAACTACAAAATACTATAATGCAGTAAAAGAAGTTAATACATTTAAATATACATATAATTCAAAAGTAAAAATGTACCAGTTTACTAGCGGAACTCCTACTTTAATTTCATCACAAACCGTAGCCACATTTACAGGTGAACCTGGGACTGCATATAGTACAATATACTATGTGCCAATAACTAAAGTTTCTGCAACAACCCTAGGAAATTCAATTTCTGGAATTGGATGGGTTGGTGGATTGTCTGGAACAGCAAGTTATACTTATTCAGGGTCCAAGGGAACAGCTGTTGGAGTAATTGCAATGACAGCAACAGAAAATCAAGGTAGTACGTTAGACAATTTCTCAGCCTAATCGCTGTAGACAAATATACATAGATTATGTATAATATAAGAAACAAGGAGGAACTATGCCAGAATTACCACCAGTCAAAATAGCATTTATTATTGATGGAGAAGTAATAGATATTTTGCACACAGATGAAAGATTAGGTGCAATATTTACAAGCAATCCAATTATTAAAAATGTTACTGGACAATTAATTACAGATGATGGAATTGTTCAGGTAGGATCTACTTACAATTCAGAAACAAATGAATTTGGTCCAAAGCCAGAAGAAATAACAGAGCCAACGGAGTAGTAATGTCACAAAAAACACCTTTTCAAATATGGAAAGAAAAAAATGCTGGGGATAAAGTCAGACCCTGGGATTTATTAAATCCAAAAATTGGAAGAGTAGATGACGATACATTTAAATATAGATATGAAAATCATTGTTTAAATTGTCCATCATTAATTAAAGCAACAAAAACTTGCAAAAAGTGTGGATGCTTTATGACAGAAAAAGCAAAGCTTCCCCATGCTAGTTGTCCTCTTGGAAAATGGGGATCAGTTACAGAGACTAAGGATGTAATTTAATGGAATTAGGAAAACAAGAAAAGATTAATATAATTAATGAACATTTAAAAAATGTTGTAAATAATATTTTTAATATAAATATGTTAATTATTCAAGAATCTGCCGTGACTCCAATTAATCAAGATGCAGTAGATGCTTTAGAACTGCAACTAGAAAATGCATTTTTAAAAAAGCAGGCATTACAAAGCGAATTAGAAAAGGTAAAAAATGAATCAGAATAATAAATCAGAATTAATTATTATCGCATTACAACAAAGGATGGGTGAACTGGTATCAAATTATGAAACTCAGATTGCAATATTACGTGCAGAAATTACACAACTTATGGAAAAGGAAAATGTTAAAGATAAAGCACAAGAAGATTACTCAGAACATCTTAATAACCTCTCCGACTAATTTCCCTTCAGGTATTGCTGTTAAAACAGACAAAGGTACTTATTGGATCAAAGATGGAAAAAGATACAAGCTTATATCTAAAAGAGCAGAGGAGTCTTGGTCTTTTACTACAGTAAATGCTACAGAGCCTGCTCTATCTTTAATTAAACAGTCTGGTAAATTAGGGTTTAGAGACGGCGCTTTGATCAAGAACATTGCAGATGGTAAAATGTATTTAATATCGCAAAATAAAAAGCGTCAGATTGTTGACCCAGATTCATTTTCTAAATATGGACTTAACAGGTCCAAGATAATAGAAGTAAGTGAGTCAGAGATAAATTCACATGAATTAGGAGAAAGTTTATAATGGCAGAGAATTGGAAAGTTGTAACATTTAATGAGGGTGCCCCATTTGACCCAAATGATTTAAATCAGTTACAGTCAAATTTAACAGACGTTTTTACAAAATCTACAAGTTTATTGAATGCTACAAAAGATTCTAGTGGTCAAAATAGAGTAGCAATTACCGATCAAGGATACGAAACAATAACATTAAAGGGAACAGTCCCTGCATCAATAGCAGTAACATTTACTCCGTCATTTGTCGCTGGCTCAGAAACTGGATTTGTTGCTTCTATGGGACAAGCACTAACCGCATCAACGGGTGTTGTTTCAGTGGCTGCAGTATTAAATTCAGATAAAACAGGCGGAACAATATATGCTGTAAGCAGTAGCTCCAAAGCAACAATGGCAGTAAATATAAATTGGATGGCAACACAACTTAAAAATATTTAATGCTTGACAGATCATAAGAATATGTTAAAATATAGCATGTGCAACAAAGTCACGAAACCGTGACTTTTTTAATTTAAGGATATTAAATGTCTAATGATTTAAAGTGGATGCTGTCTTCTGATCAACAGTTCCCATATCAAGATGATAAAATGATAGAGCTTTGGTTTAAGGTAATGAAATGGTTTAAGCCAGATGTAGTGGATTATCTTGGAGACACAGATGATCAAGCTTGCTACAGTAGATTTACAGAAGGAAAGCCAACAGAATTCTTAAAGGCATATAAGAATGATGACGTAACTAATGATTTAGAGTTAATGCTAAAAGACATGAAGTTTGAGGCAAGTGGTGCCCGTGAATTTTATGAAAGAACAAGAAAGATGCTTCCAAACGCACAGTTATTTTCGGCATTAGGAAATCATGATATTAGAATTTTTGATTATTTGGATAAGAAAATTCCTGAATATGCAAAGCATGTTACCCCAGAAGCTTTATGGAGTTTAGATTCATTAGGATATGATTATATTTATTATAATG
>Ga0209296_1000166_pt1 | contig 57706 bp, 55 predicted proteins | sample S_130206_EF_Meta_FD_187319 | JGI IMG/M metagenome (GOLD analysis project Ga0209296, IMG submission 187319) | Freshwater microbial communities from Lake Simoncouche, Canada to study carbon cycling - S_130206_EF_MetaG (SPAdes) (version 2) | ecosystem: Environmental > Aquatic > Freshwater > Lake ...
CCACGAAGTAAGACGCAGAAACTGCGAAATCAAGTGGCGGTGAGGCCAAGATGATTCCAGTGAGACCGCCAAAGAGGAAAGTCACAAGGAATCCCATCACCCAGAGCATTGGTGTTTCAAAGGTGACATGACCTCGCCACATAGTTCCGATCCAGTTAAAGAATTTCACACCGGTGGGAACACCAATAAGGAATGTCATAAAGGAGAAGAATGGCAAGAGAACTTTTCCACTTGCGAACATATGGTGTGCCCACACTGCAACTGAAAGTGCTGAGATAGCGATAGTTGCTGCAATCAAACCCTTATAACCAAAGATTGGTTTACGGCTAAAGACCGGCAGAATCTCAGTGGCGATTCCGAAGAATGGCAGCGCCAAAATATAAACCTCAGGATGGCCAAAGAACCAGAACAAGTGCTGCCATAGCATTGCTCCGCCATTTGCCGGATCAAAGATATGTGTGCCGAAGATTCGATCTGATTCGAGCCCAAAGAGCGCGGCAGCTAATGGTGGGAATGCAAGAAGAACAAGAATAGAGGTAAGCAAAACGTTCCAGGAGAAGATAGACATACGGAACATCGTCATACCTGGAGCTCGCATTGTAAAAATGGTTGTAATGAAGTTAACGCCGCCAAGGATTGTGCCAAGACCTGAAATAGCAAGACCCATGACCCATAGATCTCCACCGATTCCCGGTGAATAAGTTGAGTTAGCTAGAGGTGCGTATGCAGTCCATCCAAATGATGCCGCTCCCCCAGGGGTTAAAAATCCGGCAACTGCCTGAATTGAACCAAAGAGAAAGAGCCAGTACGAAAGCATATTAAGGCGCGGGAAGGCAACGTCGGCCGCACCAATTTGCAGCGGCATAATCACATTAGCGAAACCAACAAAGAGCGGTGTCGCAAACATCAACAACATGATTGTTCCGTGCATGGTAAAGATTTGGTTGTACTGCTCAACGCTAATGAACTGCATTCCCGGACGGGCAAGCTCGATACGGATTAGCAGGGCAAGAACACCCGCGAAGAGGAACCAGAAGAAGGATGTTGCTAAGTAGAGATAGCCGATGCGCTTGTGATCTGTTGAGGTGATTGTCTTAACAAATTGTGAACCACGTGAAGTCTTTTGAACTCCTTGACGAGGTGCGGCAATTGTTGGACGTTCTGCATACGTGGTCATGCGGCGCTCGCCTTCAGTGAGTCAAGATATTTCTGGTAATTCTCTGGTGTTACTACCTTCACTCTAAAGAGCATCTGTGAGTGATTTCGACCGCACAAAATGTTACATCGACCAGGGAATTCCCCAATCTTGTTGGCGGTAAATTGCAAGTGGTTAGTCTCCCCCGGCAAATTCTGCATCTGGATCATGAATGCTGGAATCCAGAATCCATGAATCACATCGTTGGCATTGAGTGTGAAGCGCACACTCTCGCCTTTCGGAAGATAAAGAGTTGGTGGTTGTGCAGGTGAGCCCGTGACGACTGCCTTCTCGCCAGCTTCTGGGTATGAGAATTGCCAAGACCATTGGAATCCATTGACCGAAATTTCATGCTTCACCGGTGTTGTCTTATCAACAATCTTGTTTTCTTTTACGACGGTGAAGTAGAAGAGAACCGCCACGATAATGAATGGAATTACTGTGTAAAGAATTTCAACCGGAACGTTGTACTGGGTCTGCTTCGGAAACTCGCCTTTACTTGCATGAGCTCTATGAAAGACCGCTGGCCAAAGAATCAAAATGAGAGTGAAGACTCCAACAACTCCGGCTGCAATCCATGAGCCTTGCCAGAGCGAGAGGGAAATATCATTGACACTCGAAACGTTCTTGGGAAAACCCATGCCAGAAACATTCTTGAGATCAAATGAGCAGCCGCTCAGGAGAAAGAGAGCCGGGAGTGCGGCTGCCGCTACTCGGAGTGGGCGCCAATTGCGTGGTGCGTCTGAAGACATGGGTAAAGGATAGTGGCGAGAAGTGCATGCGCCCATTCGAGGCAGTAGCGTTCATCCGGTGGTTCGTGTCACAGGAAATTTCACTTCAGAGTCGCCTCTATCAGAGGTGGTTCGCAGCACACTCCTGGCCGCCTTCGACCAGGGCTGGGCTGATCCCAAGAAACTTTCGCAGTCATCGGCCCGAGCAGCAATTTTGCATAATCAGGCCCTGGAAAATATCGCTGCTCACCTGAAGGTGCCAGTAGATTCCTTAGAAGTGCTGGGTGAACCGGCTCTGGGTCACTACCTAGCGATTGCTGGACTTCTTCGAGATGATCTCTCCTTTGCATACTCCGCCACAGATAAAGGAAAAATCAGAGCGATAGCAAGAACTCATCGCGGGGCGATTGCAGAACTACAGGTTGATAATGAGGGAGCACTCAACTCTTCCCAAATTACAAGAGAATCCGTGCTCTCTTTGCAATTAGCCAATGGTGAAACTGGAGTTGTGCAAGATTCAGAAGCTGTTGCTGAGCTATCGGAATTTGTTGCCATCGATTCCACATCGGCTGGCTCAAGGATTGCTCTACCGGATCGTTGGGATACCGCCCTCTTTGATGCCCGCTCCTGGTATGGCCCTGGTGGTTTAGCAATTCTTGCGATTAAGAACAGAAGTCAATATTCATATCCGCTGCCACATATTGCACCAATTAAGTCTCCCGGTACATCTTCACTGCCCTTGTTGATAGCCGCTTCCGTTGCGCTAGAGAACTTCACTATCGAAGACCCGGCACTGCGCGAATTCGCACTCTCTGCACTATCTGCTGTTCCTGGCGTGCGCGTCGTTGCCCCACAAGCACCTTGTATTTCTAGCGTTTTCTCCATCATCGTAGATGGCTTCAATGGCGAACATTTAGTTCGTGAATTATCTGCCCGCGCAATTGATGTGGATTCAGGTTCTGCCTGCTCCCCCGCAGATTTACAGCCGAGTCACGTGCTTGCTGCAATGGGTTATCCAACTGATGGACACCTGCTCATCACCTTAAAATCTGGAATGACCCGTGCGGATATTCAAGATTTAGCAAGCGCGGTTTCGGAGATTACTTCTTAAGCGGGAAGGTGGCTAGCGATATCACTTGCTGCCTGATCACCGTATGCCTCGGTGAAGCGAGTAAGGAATTCAGCGCTGGTAAAGCGATATTCCTGGGTGCCAGTCGTTTCAATAACGTAGGTGGCAATCATTGAACCAAGCTGGGCGCACCTTTCATGAGAAAGTCCCCACGCAAGTCCGGCCACAAAGCCTGATCTAAATGAATCACCAACACCGGTTGGATCTACTTTTGCTTTCTCTTTGGCGCATCCCACTTTGATGAAAGTTCCATCAACACTTTCCACCCGGGCACCTTCCGAACCTAAAGTGACGATGCGATATTTCACGCGTTGCAAAATCTCGTGATCACTCCAACCCGTCTTTTGAATGGCAAGTGCTAACTCGTATTCGTTCATGAAGAGATAGGTAGCTCCATCAATGAGCTTCTTAATCTCTTCACCGCTCATACGAGCCATCTGCTGAGAAGGATCTGCTGCCACCGCTATTCCCATAGCAAGTGCAACCTCTGTGTGGCGCAGCATCGCCTCGGGATCATCAGGTGAGATAACCAGGATGTCGAGTTTTCCCACCTTGTCGATGATTGGCTTTAACTCAATATTTCTAGCCTCTGACATGGCACCAGGAAAAAAAGATGCAATCTGATTGAGCTCAGTGTCTGTTGTGACAGTGAAGTGAGCAGTGTGTTGTTCTGTGGAAACTAGTGCGTGTGAAGTGTCCACGCCGTGACGTGTGAGCCAGGCATCGTAATCAGCAAAGTCTTTACCCACTGCGGCAATCAAGATTGGGTTAAGTCCTAGAACACCAAGTCCAAATGCAATGTTGGCCGCACATCCGCCGCGACGGACATCTAGACCATCGACTAGAAAGGAGAGCGAAACTTTTTCAAGCGAACCGGCGACAAGTGAGTCCGTGAATTTACCTGGAAAGGTCATCAAATGATCTAGACCAACAGAGCCTGCAACGCCGATTTTCATGGGCGCAATCTATCCTTAAGTTATGCAGTAAAAGGCGAGACTAGTTAAATGAATCGCCGCATGCGCATGAACCTTGCGCATTTGGATTATCAATTGTGAAGCCCTGCTTTTCGATTGTGTCTACAAAATCAATTGAAGCGCCCATTAAATATGGATCACTCATCTTGTCTACGACAACTTTGACGCTACCGAATTCACGAGCAATATCGCCATCTTGTGCGCGATCATCGAAGTAGAGCTGGTACTTAAGACCAGAGCATCCACCTGGTTGAACTGCCACACGCAGGTAGAGGTCATCGCGACCTTCTTGAGCCAAAAGGGCTGAAACCTTTGCGGCTGCGACATCGGTAAGTGTGATGCCAGTTGTAAGCTCGACAGGAGTTGAAGTCATTTCAGTAGTCATGTGGCTAAGAATACTCGCGCCGGGTTGCCCTGGCTAACCGAAAGAGATGACAATGCTCCCGTGTCTATCTCACTCTCAGAATTGCTCGTCCTAGGCCAGGGAAAAGACCTCGCCTCTGAACGGGGTGTCTCCTGCTCGGGTGAGTTACCGGCCCCAAGTGATCCCACTCTGGTTGATAGAGCGATAGCTGCCCGAGCCACTTTAGGTGATCGCGCCCTGATCCTTGGTCATCATTATCAACGCGATGAAGTGATTCGATTTGCCGATATCACCGGTGATTCATTTAAGCTGGCACAAGCTGCGGCAAAACAAAGTTCCGCCGAATTCATATTCTTCTGTGGCGTTCATTTCATGGCAGAAAGTGCCGACATTCTTACTAGCGAGAAACAGAGAGTCATACTTCCTGACTTAGCCGCCGGTTGCTCGATGGCCGATATGGCTACCGCTAATCAAGTTGCTCAATGTTGGAAAGATCTTGAGAAGTTAGGTGTGGCATCGCGCACGACGCCAGTGACATACATGAATTCATCTGCCGCAATCAAAAGTTTTACCGGCGAGCATGGCGGAACTATTTGCACCTCATCAAATGCCCAGAAATCACTGGAGTGGGCTTTTTCAAAATCTGAGAAAGTCTTGTTTATGCCCGATCAACATTTAGGTCGAAATACTGCAGTGTTATCTCTTGGCTTATCACTGGAAGATTGCGTGCTCTGGAATCCATGGAAACCCATGGGCGGCCTTACTGAAGATGAAATCCGTGGGGCGAAGATGATTCTGTGGCGTGGACACTGTTCAGTTCATGGTCGCTTTACTCTCGAATCTATTCATGATGTTCGCGCGCGCATTCCCGGCGTGCAAGTAATTGTCCATCCAGAGTGTCAGTACGAAGTTGTCTCGGAGGCAGATGTTGTTGGCAGTACCGAGAAGATCATTCAGATAGTTTCGCAATCAGCTCCTGGCAGTAAGTGGGCTGTTGGAACCGAGTTGAACTTGGTCTCGAGGTTAGCTGCCAATAATCCAGATAAGGAAGTTGTATTCCTGGATAAGACGGTCTGCTACTGCTCGACTATGAATCGAATCGATCTGCCGCACCTGGTCTGGTCGATGGAGTCCATCATCGCCGGCCATGTCGTCAATGAGATTAAGGTCGATCCGCGCGTAGCAAAGTATGCAAAGTTGGCTCTAGAACAGATGCTCGCTCTATAGTTGCGCCCATGACTGAATCAACAGACGATAAAAAAGGTCGCCCAACTCCCAAGCGTAAAGAGGCAGAGGCTGCTCGCAAGGTTTCATCACTTGCACCAGCTTCGACTAAGGCAGAGAAGGCTCGCGCTAAAGAAGCATCTCGCGCAGCGCGCGTGGCACAACGCGCCGCCTACCTTCGTGGTGATGAGAGCGCACTCCCGTCTCGCGATAAGGGACCGGTTAAGAAATTTGTTCGTAACTATGTTGATGCGCGTCGCTCCGTTGGCGAATACTTCCTGCCAATTATCTTCGTCGTTCTAGTCCTCACTTTGATTCCTTCTAAGATCTTCCAACTTGGAAGTATCTTCATCATGTATGCAGTTCTCTTGACATCGGTTATTGATGGCTTCTTCTTAGGCCGCACTTTGAAAAAGGTTGTCACCGAGAAGTTCCCGGGATCAGATCTCAAGGGCATTGGAATGTATGGCTGGCTTCGATCCACTCAGATGCGCAGAATGCGCACACCCAAGCCAGCAATCAAGCGCGGAGATTCCTTCTAAGCTTTACCTTAAGCGCGTGGTCGTGGAGTTCTATCCTTGTCAGCACTACGTTCTGGCAAATCCCCCAAGATTTTATCGATAGCTGCCATGACATCGTGAGATAACTTCACTCCAGATGCTTTGACATTCTCTTTCACTTGAGCAGGTTTGGTAGCGCCCATAATTGCAGCCGAAACATTCTCGTTCTGCAGTACCCAGGCCAGGGCTAACTGCGAGGTGGTTAATTCGTGATCGGCTGCGATTGGCTTGAGGTTTTGCACCGCAACAAGAATCTCATCTTTCATAAATGCCGAGATAAACCCAGCACCGCTCTTCTTATCGGTTGCGCGAGAACCAGCTGGTGGTTTCACACCTGGTAGGTATTTACCAGTGAGAACTCCTTGTGCCATGGGTGACCAGACAATTTGGCCAATGCCCTCCTTCTTTGAAAGCGGAACAACTTCAGCTTCAATAACGCGCCATAGCGCTGAATACTGGGGTTGGCTGGAGACGAATCGGTTATATCCGCGTGCATCTTGAATGGCCAACGCCTGCGAAATTTGTGGGGCGGTCCACTCTGAGAAACCGATGTAATGAACTTTTCCCTGACGAATGAGATCATCAAAGGCACTTAAGGTTTCTTCTAGCGGTGTTTCGACATCAAAGCGATGTGCCTGATAGAGGTCGATATAATCGGTTTTCAAGCGTTTCAGTGATGCGTTACAGGATTCGATAATGTGTTTACGAGATAGCCCTCGATCATTTTTTCCAGGACCAGTTGGCCAGTAGACCTTAGTAAGTAATTCGTAGGATTCGCGGCGCACGCCTTTGAGCGCTCTACCCAAAATAACTTCGGCTTTGGTGCCGGCATAGACATCGGCGGTATCAAATGTTGTGATCCCGCAATCCAGTGCTGCCTTCACGCATTTTGCAGCTGCCTCAGATTCAACTTGGGAACCATGGGTGACCCAGTTCCCATAAGCAATCTCTGAGACATACATTCCTGAACTTCCGAGGCGTCTATATTCCATGAGCGTTACCTTAAGTCCTTGCGTGGCTTGTTGCCAATGGTCATCACTTATGGTTTGGTTCGACCACAACTTAATAGATATCTCCGTGGGGGAAGTTCGGTGCAAATCCGACGCTGACCCGCAACCGTAAGAGCAGAAGATTCATCTTCTTATCAAGTCGGATTACCCACCCAGATATTTGCAATAGACCAACACCCGCCGAGGTTTGCGGGGTGTAGTCCAACGGTTACTAGGCCACTTTCGCCTACTGCTTGCGAGCTACCCCTGTGAGACTCTCTTACACAGGAGACTCCAGTACATGAAGCACACTAAAACAGCAACACTCATCGCGATTATCTTGATCGCATCACAAGCCATTTCAGCGGCACCATCACAAGCAGCCTCTAAGGGCTATCGCTATTGGGGTTACTTTCAAGCCGCGCCAGGAGCCACTAACTGGACCGCTGCAATGACAGGGCCAACTGTTGATATCAAAGATGGTGCAGTTGAAGGATGGTCTTTCGTATTTAGTAACGACGACATTCCATCTGTAGCACCATCAGTGAAAGCAAATTTTGCGACAATCTGTGGAAGTACGAAAGCAACAGCCGGTAAAAAGCGCATCGCACTAGTAGTTGACTTTGGAAACAAGGCATATGCACCGGCAGGTGAAATGGTGCCAAAGACAATCACTCGCTGTGTCACAACTGCGATGAGCTCACAAGGTATCGATGTCCTGGGTCAAGTAGTCAAAGTCCGCGCAGATAAATCTGGGCTGATCTGCGGCTTTAACGGGTATCCCAAGAAGGAATGTGGCGTAGAGATCAAAACTCCTGCTGCACTTGAAAAGAAGTAATAAGAAATCCTTATGACTAAACCGCTACACCCCCTCACTATGTGGGTCTGGTCGCTGGTTCTCTCAATCGGAATCGTGGCTCTAGATAACGCATGGGTGGCACTTGCCACAGTGGGTGTAGCGGCTTTAGTTGTCTACCTTCGACGAGATGGATCCCCCTGGAATGCCACGTTTTGGTGGTCACTTCGAATCGGAGTATTCATCATTGCAATACGCGCAATCATCGGAGTACTCATCGGTGTCCCCATCCCAGGAACCGAACTCTTTCGGATCCCAATTCTGGAATTACCTTCCTGGATGCCAGGAATTCGTATCGGTGGCGCAGTAACCCTAGAACGACTCTCTTCCTCAATTCACGAAGGCGTCATCATCGCAGCCATGATTGCACTCTTTGGAGCAGCATCAGCTCTGACTAGTCCACACAAGTTATTACGAGTGCTACCAGTATTTATCTATGAAATAGGCATCACTCTTGTGATTGCAACTTCTGTCTTTCCGCAACTTGCCCAGAGTGTGAAGCGAATAAGAAGAGCGCAACAGATGAGAGGTATCGAGAAAGTCTCCTTGCGCTCTATCGCCCTTCCACTTTTAGAGGAAACTCTCACTCGCTCGTTACAGCTAGCGCAATCTATGGATTCACGTGGTTATGGTGTGAGCCGCAAGAGATCTCGCTATCGCCCCGCACCCTGGCTAGCTCGTGATTTTTATTTTGTGATAACTGCTGTGGCCGCTGCAACTGTGATGGTCGCTTCATGATCACCTTTTCTAATGTCTCACTTATCTATCCGCACTCTACCAAGACAGTTTTAGAAGATCTCACCTGCCAAATTCAGGAAGGCGAGATGGTTTTGGTCATGGGCCAGACAGGCTCTGGAAAATCTTCTCTTCTGCGCCTTATCAATGGACTTGTCCCCCACCACACAGGTGGAATTCTCGCCGGTGACATTACTGTCGATGGAATTTCCACCCGTGAGGTGAAGCCAGGTGCTCTCGCTCACTTGGTGGGAATTGTTGGTCAAAATCCAATAAACGGATTTGTGACAGATATTGTGGAAGAAGAGATTGCCTTTGGCATGGAAGCCTTGAATTTCGCACCTGATGTGATGCGAAAGCGTGTGGAAGAGGTCCTTGATCTACTTAGTCTGAATTCCGTGCGTAATAGAACCATTAGTTCTCTTAGCGGCGGTGAACAACAGCGCGTGGCTATTGCTTCAGCTCTGGTGATGCATCCCAAAGTATTGGTGCTTGATGAACCAACTAGTGCGCTAGACCCGATAGCGGCTGAGGAAGTTCTCTCTGTGCTCCATCGACTCGTGCACGATTTGAGCGTTACCGTAATTATCGCCGAGCATCGCCTCGAGCGAGTAATCCAATTCGTAGACCGAATCATATATATCGAAAGTGATGGCGAAACCTCCATTGGTAGCGCGGAAGAGATACTAGAAAAATCAACTCTCGTTCCACCGATTATCCGACTTGCGCGCGCCCTTAACTTAAGTGAGTTTGGCACCAGCGTGCGAGAAGTGCGCCGATTAACTTCCGATGTTCGAAACATCGAGACAAACACCGTGGCGCACCCACGGCCAATCACTTCTGCTGTTATCGAAGTTGATTCGCTGCAGATTGCATATGGAAGTGACGTTGCGCTACATAAGATTTCTACCGTTATCGGCCAGGGAGAAATCGTCGCTCTTATGGGGCGCAATGGTGCAGGAAAGAGTTCACTTCTGGAAGCGATCGTGGGAGTTCTCAAACCCAGCGCCGGCAATGTTCGCGTCTATGGTGGCAATCCGGCAGAGCTTGCCGGAAGCCAAAGGCGAGAAACGATTGGTTATGTTCCGCAAGAACCAGCCGATTTACTTTATGGTCAGAGCGTGCGGGAAGAGTGCACCCAAGCCGATACGCAAGCTGGTCTTGAACCAGGAACTACCTTCTCTTTCTTAAATAGACTTGTTCCTGCAATCTCTGAAAACACGCACCCTCATGATCTCTCTGAAGGGCAACGATTAGCACTTGTTCTGAGCATCGTTCTTTCTGGTAATCCCAAGCTACTCATTCTCGATGAGCCCACTCGAGGATTGGATTATCAAGCCAAAGCGCTCTTTACTCTGGCACTAAAAGAGTATGCAACAACCCTGAATAACCCGGTCCTGCTTGCCACGCACGATGTTGAACTTGTCGCCGAGTTAGCAGACCGCGTCATCTTCTTAGCCGAAGGTGAAATAGTTGCAGACGGTTCCACCCTCGATGTCTTGCTGAGTTCACCAGCCTTTGCGCCTCAGGTAGCCAAGATCATGTCACCACAACCTTGGCTCACAGTTGATCATGTGGTTGCCGCGCTGAAGGAGAGCAGATGAGAACTAAGAACATTCTTACCTTCTCAAAAGCGCACTTATTGATTCTCTTGCTCACCAGTGCAGTTGGAGTGCTTGGTTTTCTCTGGCCATTTCTTATCTCTACTCAGGTTGCTCACCCACAATGGATATTCCTCTGTGCGACTCCACTTGCTCTGGCAGTCTTTCTCATCAGTGTCAGCAATGGTTCACTCGATGCAAAATCAGTTGCGCTGCTTGCGCTGCTTTCGGCACTCGTTGCTGCACTGCGTCCACTTGGAACGGGCGCGGTGGGCCTTGAACCAATGTGGTTTCTGCTGATATTAAGTGCGCGAGTTTTTGGTCCTTCATTCGGATTTTTGCTCGGTGTGATTTCGATGTTCCTTTCGGCGTTGATTACTGGTGGAACAGGTCCGTGGCTTGCCTACCAATGTTTTGCCGCTGCCTGGATTGGGCTCGGGGTCCGACTGATCCCACGCGGCCCGCGAGGAAAGAAAGAGATTGCGGTGCTCATCCTTTATGGAATTATCGCCGCCGAATTCTTCGGAATTACCATGGATCTGCAATTCTGGCCTTGGTATTTAGGCGTCGATTCCCAGCTTTCATTTAAAGCAGGTGCACCAATACTTGAGAATCTAGATAACTTCTTTAGTTATCACTTCTTATCAGCACTGGCCTGGGATATTCCGCGGGCGATATTTACTTCAGTTCTTATTGTTTTGACGGGTGCACCAGTACTTGGCGCGCTGCGACGAGCACATACTCGCGCCGCATTTCTATCACCGATTGAGTTTAGGAATTTAACGACTAGCGAACGTGCGATGGGGAAAATGGCAACGAAACAATAGTTGCCGACGATGTGCGCCCTCGAACATCGATGACTAATTTATCGCCTGCTTTTTTCCCAGGGTCGATGAGAGCAAGTGCAATCCCAACTTTGAGTGATGGGGAGAAAGTTCCGCTTGTGACAACACCTACCTCCACACCTTGTAAATCCTTCACAACCATTCCAGCACGAGGGATGCCACGGTCATTTGATTGAAGTGCGTGCAGCGTGCGCACCACGCCCTCTTCACGCTGACTACGTAAAGTGCCTGCGCCTCGGAAATTCTCTTTCTTCCATCCAATTGCCCATCCCGCACTTGCCTGTACTGGCGTGATCTCTAAGGTGAGTTCATGACCATGTAATGGATAGCCCATCTCGGTGCGCAAGGTATCTCTGGCACCAAGGCCACATATCTCACCGTCGAACGCTTTCATGGCTTCTGCTAATGCATCCCACACAACTAATGCATCCTTCCAGTTCGGCACAATTTCATATCCATGTTCACCGGTGTATCCAGTTCGGCAGAGAATTACTGGACAGTCACCAATCGATACACGTGCAAATGCCATGTAATCCATTGTGGGATTGATGCCCAGACTTTGAATAACGGCGTGCGCATCGGGGCCTTGCAGCGCTAGCACCGCGAACTCCTCGTGAAGATTAGTTACCGAGATTCCCGAAGGAACTTGCGATTGCAGAACTCGCACCACATCTGCAGTATTAGATGCATTCGGGATTAGAAAGAAATCTTCACCACTATTTCTATATGCGATCAGATCATCAACGACTCCGCCATCATCGTTGCAGAGCAAGGTGTATTGGGCCTTGCCATCACTGATTCTGCTCAGATCATTGGTGAACATCAGATTGAGAAACTCCAAAGCCCCGGGGCCAGTCACACTGGCTTTGCCAAGATGGGACACGTCAAAGAGTCCTACCCGCTCGCGCACCGCCTTATGCTCTGCAAGAACACCAGCCCCTGGGTATTCAATGGGCATTAACCACCCACCAAAGTCAGCCATCTTGGCTTGCAGCTCGATATGTTTCTGATGCAAAGGTGAGTTTTTCACGATGACAACTTACACTTACCCGACATCTGAACTCTGTATCGCCATCAGTAAAAATGGGCGAGATGAAAGAAGGAGCAATTAATGACAACTATCCGCCTCACTGACGGAATCGTGAAAGACGATGTATTAGTTGTTGGTCTTGCCACAAAAGCAGGCAAGAGCGCTAAGACTTCATTTCAGATTGAATCTGGTGACTTGCCATTTGATACCAAACCTCTTCTTCAAGCCCTGAGTGATTTAGGTGCAACAGGTAAGGCTGATGAAGTCATTAAGATCGCCGGCATCTCCACTCGCCTAATTGTCTTTACTGGACTGGGAAAAGTTTCATCGACCTATGACTCAGAAGTATTGCGCCGCGCAGCGGGTGCCGCAGCTCGTTCGCTATCGGGCCATGCAAGTGCCACCTTCGCACTTCCAGCAAAAGATCTTCGCAGCCTGAGCGCTATTGCCGAAGGAGCTGGCCTTGGCAGCTATCTCTTTGATTCATTTAGAGGAACAACGAAAGATGCCCAGAAGACTCCGCTGAAAAGCATCACGCTCTTCTCGATCTTGGCGGCAACTCCTGCGGCAAAAGAAGCTGCAAAATCGGCAGAAGTGATTGCTACGTATACGCATCTGGTGCGCGATTTAATCAATACTCCCCCAAGTCACCTCACACCGGATAGTTTCTGCGCCGCAATAAACGATGCGGTCAAGACCGCTGGTGGTGCAGCTATCGGGTTGAAAGTTTCTGTCACCAGCGATGCGCAATTGAAATCTAAAGGTTTTGGCGGAATCACCGCCGTTGGTCAAGGATCAATTAATCCACCACGACTACTAAATATCACCTACACCCCAAAGGGTGTTACTTCGCAGAAGAAGTACGCCTTTGTAGGAAAAGGAATTACCTTCGACACCGGAGGGTTAGCGCTTAAGCCTGCCCTCGGTATGGAGGCGATGAAGTCAGATATGAGTGGAGCTGCGGCGGTATGTGCGGCAACGATTGCTATCGCACTACTTGAGTTGCCGGTAACAATCGAATCGTGGGCGCCACTTGCTGAGAATATGGTGAGCGAGAATGCGACCCGACCTAGTGATGTCATCACAATCTATGGCGGTAAAACTGTGGAAGTTCTCAACCCTGATGCTGAGGGTCGTTTAGTGTTGGCAGATGCCCTTGTGAAGGCACAAGAAACTAGTGATCTCGATGGCATCATTGATGTCGCAACACTTACTGGCGCCCAAGTTGTTGCACTCGGTACTCGCACCAGTGCAGTCATGACTAACAATGAAGAGTTCTCAGCGACCTTTTTGAAAGCAACAGAAGTTGCTGGCGAATCTTTCTGGCCGATGCCACTTCCGGCTGAGTTGCGTGCATCACTTGACTCCCCTGTTGCCGATATGGCCAATATCGGAGATCGCATGGGAGGCATGCTTGTCGCCGGTCTATTTCTTAAGGAGTTTGTCAGCGAAGATCTTCCCTGGCTACATCTAGATATTGCAGGCCCGGCATTTAATGAAGGTGCGCCACATGGCTACACCCCTGTGGGAGGCACTGGTATCGCCCTGCGGTCATTGGTCGAATTGGCACGAGGCCAGTAGCCCATTTCTCTCGATTTAGCCTTAGGCGACTAAGGCTGGCAAGATAACCCCCGTTGCAAGCTAGAGTTGAGCAGCCCTAAAGGAGTCAATCTGTGTCGAATTTTGATCTTGTAGTTCTTGGTGGAGGCAGCGGCGGTTACGCAGCAGCCCTTCGTGGTGCCCAACTCGGTTTAACCGTGGCACTGATCGAGAAGGACAAGGTTGGCGGTACTTGTTTACACCGCGGATGTATTCCAACCAAGGCGCTACTCCATGCGGGTGAAGTTGCAGATAGCGCTCGCGAGTCTTCCCAATTTGGAGTCAATGCAACATTTAACTCAATCGATATGGGTGGAGTGAACTCCTACAAAGATGGAGTGATTGCTGGTCTCTATAAAGGTTTACAAGGTCTCGTTAAATCACGTGGCATTACCTTTGTTGAAGGAGCCGGTCGCCTAGTTTCAAATAACACAGTCGATGTCAATGGCACTCAGTACGTTGGTAAAAATATTGTCCTTGCTACTGGTTCATATGCCCGCACGCTGCCTGGATTAGATATCGATGGCAAGCAAGTCATTACATCTGATCACGGCACTTCAATGGATTATGTCCCTAAGAGCGTCATCGTTCTCGGTGGTGGCGTTATCGGTTGCGAGTTTGCATCAGTCTGGAAGTCATTCGGTTCTGATGTCACAATCATTGAAGGTCTGCCGCATCTAGTTGCATTAGAAGATGAATCTTCCAGCAAGCAACTCGAGCGTGCTTTCCGCAAGCGTGGCATCAACTTTGAGCTTGGAGTCCGATTCAAATCCCATCGCGTTGATGCCAAGGGAGTAACTGTGACTCTTGAAGATGGTCGAGAATTCACTGCCGATGTTCTTCTCGTCTCTGTTGGCCGTGGTCCGGTTACTGATGGAGTCGGATATCAAGAAGTTGGTATCGCGATGGATCGCGGATATATCACCGTCGATGACCATTGCCGCACAAATATTCCTGGAATTTTCGCAGTCGGAGACATCATTCCTACACTTCAATTGGCACATGTTGGCTTCCAAGAGGGAATCCTCGTTGCCGAAACAATCGCTGGTCTTAATCCCCGACCAATTAATTACGATGGCGTTCCACGCGTTACCTACTCAGAGCCTGAGGTTGCATCCGTTGGTCTCTCAACCAAGGTTGCTAAAGAACGTGGACATGATGTGGTTGAGCTCGATTACAACTTAGCTGGAAATGGCAAGGCCCAGATTCTTAAGACTGCCGGATCCATCAAACTTGTGGCACAGAAGAATGGCCCTATTTTAGGTATTCATATGGTGGGTGCTCGCGTTGGTGAACTACTAGCAGAAGCACAATTGATATTTAACTGGGAAGCAACTGCAGATGATGTTGCTCCTCTTCTACATGCACATCCAACAATGTCAGAGGCTATGGGCGAAGCTCATATGGCTCTGGCAGGCAAAGCACTTCACTCACACGGTTAAGTAAGAGGAGAAAATAACTATGTCATTCTCAGTAACAATGCCAGCTCTCGGAGAGAGCGTTAGTGAAGGCACCGTCACACGTTGGCTTAAGAATGAAGGCGACGTCGTTGCAGTTGATGAGCCGCTCCTCGAAGTTTCCACAGATAAAGTCGATACCGAGATTCCCTCACCTGTTGCAGGTGTTCTTACCAAAATTGTTGTCGGCGTAGATCAAACTGTTTTAGTCGGTGCTGAATTAGCTGTTATTGCGCAAGCCGGCGCGAGCACACCTGCACCTGTTGCGGCCGCACCCGTTGCCGCACCAACTCCCCCTCCGGTTGCCGCACCTGTTGCACCGGTTGCTCCTGTACCACCTGCCGCACCAGCACCATCTGCTGCAAGTTCTGGCGGAACAGTAATTTCAATGCCCGCGCTCGGTGAATCGGTGAGCGAAGGAACTGTGACACGTTGGCTTAAGAACATTGGTGATGCGGTTGCAGTAGATGAGGCACTCCTTGAAGTTTCCACTGATAAAGTCGATACCGAAATACCATCTCCTGTTGCAGGAATTTTGTTAGCGATAGATGTTCCAGTTGATACAACCGTTGCAGTTGGTGCTCGTCTAGCCCTCATTGGAGTTCAAGGTGGTGCACCGGCTCCGGTTGCGACTCCAGCACCTGCCGCACCTGCTCCAGTAGTTGCAGCGCCAGTTGTTGCGACTCCAGCACCAGTTGCCGTGCCCGTTGTTACTCCAGTAGCTCCAACACCTGTTGCACCTGCTCCTGTTTCACAACCGACAGATGCCTATGTCACGCCTATCGTTCGCAAACTCGCAAATGATCTCGGTGTAAATCTTGCCTCCGTCAAGGGAACAGGTATCGGCGGAAGAATTCGTAAAGAAGATATTGAGGCTCTTGCTCCGAAGAACGCATCCGCTGCTCCATCATCTGCGGCAGCACCAGCGGCTTCGGCGCCAGTACGAGCATCAGTACCCGTTGCTGCATCTCCACTTCGTGGAACGACAGTGACTATGTCTCGATTGCGTAAAGTCATTGCAGCTCGCATGGTTGAATCGCTACAAGTCTCAGCGCAATTGACCACAGTGATCGAAGTTGACGTCACAAAGATTGCACGTTTGCGTGATAAATCAAAGGCGACATTTGAGGCTCGTGAGGGCGTCAAGCTTTCATTTATGCCTTTCTTTGCAGTTGCCGTATGTGAAGCCCTCAAACAGCATCCTGTTCTTAATTCATCTGTCGAAGGTGACCAGATTATTTACCACGGTGCAGAGCACTTAGCTATTGCAGTCGATACTGAACGTGGCCTCTTGGTTCCAGTCATTCATAATGCTGGCGATCTTAATATGGGAGGGGTAGCACGAAAGATTGCAGACCTTGCAGCTCGTACACGCGATAACAAGGTAACTCCAGATGAATTAGGTGGAGGAACATTTACACTGACCAACACCGGTTCCCGTGGTGCGCTCTTTGACACACCCATCATTAACCAACCACAGGTTGCCATCCTTGGATTAGGTGCAATCGTGAAGCGTCCAATGGTCGTTAAGGGTGAAGATGGTGGAGAAACTATTGCGATCCGTTCCATGGTCTATCTTGGACTTTCCTACGATCACCGAGTTGTTGACGGCGCAGATGCTGCTCGCTTCTTGGTAACACTCAAAGAGCGTCTAGAAGGCGGATCCTTCGAATCAGATCTAGGTCTCTAATAGATGTCAGTTCCACAACGCATTGCAATCACTGGCGCCTCCGGTCTTATTGGAACCGCACTAGTTGGCCATCTTAAAAGTGAAGGACATACGGTGCAGCGTCTTGTGCGTCGCGCAGTTGTAGCTCAAGATGAGATTCAGTGGGATCCCAAGAGTGGATATGTTGATTTAGAAGCACTGCGTGGTGTCGATGCGGTTATTCACCTGGCAGGAGTCGGCGTTGGTGACAAGCGCTGGAGTAAGAAATATCGCTCTGAAATTCTTAACTCACGTCTGCTTGGAACGACTGCGATAGCAAAAGCCGTGAGCGAAGTTAAGCCACAAGTTTTTATCTCAGCCAGTGCTATTGGCTGGTATGGCGAATCGGGAAACCGCGCCGTAGTTGAAAGCGATCGTGTTGGTGATGATTTCCTTGCTGCCGTTTGTCGCGAGTGGGAAGGCGCTGCAGATCTTGCGACAGGAGGGCGCACGGTAAAGATTCGTACTGGCCTAGTTCTGGATCCCACAGGTGGTGCGCTCGGAAAAATGCTTCCAATATTCCGCTTTGGACTTGGTGGAAAACTTGGTAACGGCAAGCAGTGGTGGTCTTGGATTACCTTGCACGATGTTATTCGCGCTATTACTTTCATCTTGGAAAATCCTGTTTCAGGCCCAGTTAACCTCACATCACCTAATCCAGTGACAAATCAAGAGTTCACATCAGCACTTGCTCGCGCGATGCATCGTCCAGCGCTCTTTCCGGCGCCGGCATTCGCTTTGAAATTAGCACTTGGTGGTTTCTCAAGTGAAGTCCTGGGAAGTAAGAAGGTAGTTCCACAAGCACTTACTGAAGCTGGCTTTACGTGGGATTACCCACACATCACTACTGCGCTATCGGCGCTGGTCGCGGAGTAATTCCTGCGCCGCAAGACGGCCTGATAAGAGCGCTCCATTTTGTGAAGGCGCTGTTCTGTAATCCCCCGCCACATAGACGTTCTCAGATACTTGCGATGATGCTGCGCTCTGATTACCAAGAGCGAAAATCGGTAAAGACTTAGGTATGTCGTATTTAGCAATCAGTGACCATTCCCCCGTGTGGGCTCCCCACATGATGGCTAGGTGTCTGCGCACCTCTGACTCTGATGCGAAATCTAGCGTTGTACTAGCTAAGAGTGAACGCCCGGCAGGTGAATAAGACGAAGCAAGATTGGAAATCACTATCGAATTGATTACTGGGCCTCGATTTTCGCCATCTATGAGTAGCCGAGCAGAATTAGTAAGTTCTCCGGGTACTTCGTGATACCACGTCGTGCTACCCGCAAGCTTTGGCACATTTGCAATATCAAGTAACTGCGCAGAAGTGGTCAGATCTGTAGCAACGATTACTTCTTGATTCTCAAATTGCGATATCGAATCAATGTGATGGTTGAGCTCAATCTTATGAACACGAGCGGCAAGAGCGGCAGGAAGCGCCCCCACTCCCTCTCTTGGTAGCCCAGGCTTTCCAGAGATGAAGGATTTAATCAATCCTTTTCCTATTATCGCATTGACCAATGCTGGTGAAGTCAGAAAGACGCCAGAGAGAAATGGTTTCAGGACTCGTGAGTAAAGAGTTCCGAGGTGGCTCAATTCTTCTTCCACTGAATTCTCGGCGCTGGCAGAGCGCAAGAGATAGGTAAGAAAGCCGAGTTTCTGCATCAAGCTTCCCGTTGCAGGATTCATGCCAGCGAAAGGGCTACTGCGCGGATCTCCTAAGGCAACCCTTTTCTCGCCTATGCAGATATCGATGGTGCGAGGTGAATAAATGAAATCCAATTCACTCGTGACTCCCAGTCGAACTAGTTCTGGATACTTTGCATTGATGAGCTGGAAGCCGCGATCGAGTGTGAATCCATCGATGTAATCCGTGGCTACCCGACCACCCACGCGATCGCTGCCTTCATAGATAACGACCTCACGTCCAGCCTCTTGCAAGGTAAGTGCGGCGCTGAGCCCGGCAAGGCCAGCCCCGATTACGGCAACAGGTTTATCGGACACGAAGTGATTATGGCTTACTTATTTTGCAGTTTTGAAGGCCACCAGATTTTCGGTCCGATTTCGTGAACGAGTGCCGGCACCAAGATCGAACGAACGATTATTGTGTCAAGCAAAACTCCGAAAGCGACGGCAAATCCAAGTTCAGCAAGTGGCACAAGAGGCAACAAGCCAAGGACGGCAAAGGTTGCGGCCAGGACTATTCCAGCAGATGTGATGACGGCACCTGTGACGGTAACACCCTTGATAACACCTGCACGTGTTCCAATCTTTGCTGACTCTTCCCGCACACGAGTCATTAGGAATATGTTGTAGTCGATGCCAAGGGCTACCAGGAAGATGAACGCGAATAGCGGGAACGAGTTATCGCCGCCGGCAAAACCAAATACATGGTTGAAGACAAGTGCGCACACGCCTAAGGTCGCAAAGTATGAAAGAACAACAGTTCCGAGAAGAACTATGGCACTGAGAATACTTCGCAAAAGAAGACCCAAGATGATGGTGATGAGAATCAAGATGATTGGAATGATTGTCTTGTTATCACGGTTATTTGCTTGGCGTACGTCGTAGTAGACGGCGCTAGTTCCACCAACAAGTGCTGTGGAATCGGCCGCCTTCACGATGCGGCGGATCTCTGGGATGTCATTACCTGCTTCCACGCTATCTGGCGCCTTGTCCAAGGTGAGGTTCAGGATCACCTTATTGTTAACAATCTTCACGGCAGGAAGTGGCTGACCAGGAATGGGTAATCCATCGAGCTGTGGCGAAACATCTGTAACTCCAGGTGCGTTCTTGACTGCAGCTGTTACTGCCGCAATCTTGTCGGCGCTAATCACAACTTGTGTAGGGTCACCTTGACCGCCTGGGAAGTGCTTTTCCAATAACTTTTGACCCACCACAGATTCTGGATTACCAGTAAATGTGTCAACTGTTCCGATTCCATCTGCTTTAAGCGTTGTAGATGCAAAAGCAAAGAGCAAAAGAACAGCTCCGGTAATAATCCATGCTTTACGCGGATTACGGCCAATCCCATCTCCCACCTTTGACCACATGCCCTCCAGCACATGATCATCGCCATCATTGCGTGGAATGCGTGGCCAAAATAGCCAACGACCAAAAATCAGAAGCAGAGCTGGAAGTAAGGTGAGAATTGTGAACATCGAACAGACGATGCCGATGGCTCCGATCGGACCAAGGCCTGCCGTGTTTGTGAGTTGGCTAAAGAGCAACACTAGTAATGAAATTGCAACGGTTGAACCCGATGCCAGAATTGGTTCCCACACACCTTTATATGCCGCTCGCATGGCGTCAAATCTATTCTCATGATGATGTAGCTCTTCCCGATAGCGAGCAATCAAGAGCAAGGCGTAATCTGTCGCAGCACCGATTACTAAGACAGAGAGAATTCCCTGTGACTGTCCATCGACATCAATGATATTTTTCTTTGCCAGTATGTAGACAATTCCGCCCGCTGTCGAAAGAGCAAACAATGAAGAGAGCAAGGGAATAATCCATAGGATTGGTGATCTATAAACAAAGATAAGAATGACAGCAACTACTCCAAGAGTGGTCAGAAGAAGTGTTGAATCAAGTGTTCCAAAGGCTTTAAAGAGATCGCCAAGTAATCCTGCAGGTCCGGTTACGTAATGAGTGACACCGTTGGCCTTTGCAATATCTTTAACATCTTCACGTAGGGCTTCAACCATGGCAGGTAGTACTGGTTCATCATTGGGAAGTAACTCCCCGATTGCGTTCCCGTCGAGTGGAACATTTGCCAAAATCGCTTCTCCATCTGCTGCTGGGAAAACTGAAATTGCTTGGTCTGGAGCGAGATAATCAGAGATTTTCTTCTCAGTTCCACCGAGGGCAAGTCCGCCGACTCCCAGCATGTGTTCATTAATCTTTGCAATAGCTTCCGGAGTCGCCTTGCCCTCGAAGAGCACTAGAGCAGGAAAATTGAATGAGTCCTTACCTGAAAAAGTTTGAATAACTTCTGATGCCTGCGTGGCTTCTGCACCCTTAGGCAAGAATGAAGAGTTGTTATTCTCTTGAACTGAGGTCAGTTTGCCGAAGAGAGGTCCGAAGATGCCTGCGATGAGGAACCAGATGATGACGACCAGCATCGCAAGGGCGAAAGGTTTACGAGATTTTTGGACAGAGTTGATAGACATGGTGATGGGCAGACCTTTCGGGCTTACGTGCGAGCGTGATTCGCTAGAGCGCAAGCCTACCTTTAGGCTGTACCCGTGCCAGTTGTTAGCCCCGACCTCGAGTCGCAAATATCTGCAGAACCCATCGCTATCCAGCGACTAGGTACGCGCGATTATGACCAGGTACTTACACTCCAGCGAAAAATTCATCTGGATGTCACCAAAGAGATTTCTGGAAACACCTTACTCATTCTCGAGCACCCATCGGTCTACACCGCCGGCAGAAGGACTTTAGATTCTGAAAAGCCAACCGATGGCACACCCGTCATTGATGTCGATCGCGGTGGAAAAATCACCTGGCACGGAGTTGGACAATTAGTTAGTTATCCGATTGTCCGTCTTGCCAACCCACATGAGTTAGTTGGTTTTGTCCGCGAGATCGAAGCAGGACTGATTGAAGTCTGCAATCACTTTGGTATTGCTAGTAAGCGCATCGTAGGAAGATCTGGAGTGTGGGTTGAAGATGCGCGGGGTGCTCGCAAGATTGCGGCAATTGGAATCCGCGTGGCATCGGGAGTGACCATGCATGGATGCGCGTTGAACGTAAACCCTGATCTATCGGCCTTCGCAAAGATCATTCCCTGTGGAATTAATGATGCCGAAGTTACCTCAATGGCAAAGGAATTGGGTAAAGACATTACTATTACTGAAGTCCAACCCGTTGTCGAAGACATTCTCTCCCAACACTTAGCGAAGGTGAGCGCATGACAATCGCACCCGAAGGTCGCAAGCTGCTACGTATTGAAGCTCGAAATACTGAAACTCCTATTGAGCGTAAGCCAGAGTGGATTAAGACTCGTGCAAATATGGGCCCTGAATACACAAGACTTCGCTCTCTTGTCGCATCCGAAGGTCTACATACCGTCTGCCAAGAAGCAGCATGCCCGAATATTTTCGAATGCTGGGAAGATAAAGAAGCAACTTTTCTAATTGGTGGCGAGAAATGCACTCGTCGCTGCGATTTTTGTAATATTGATACTGGCAAGCCTGATCCACTTGATCGAGATGAGCCACGACGAGTTGCCGAATCTGTGCAATCTATGGGCCTTAAATATGCCACCATCACTGGAGTTACTCGTGATGATTTAGAGGATGAGGGCGCATGGCTCTATGCCGAGACTATTCGTAAGGTGCACGAACTCAACCCTGGTACTGGTGTGGAAATGCTTGCTCCTGATTTCAGTGGAAATCCAATCCTTCTCAATGAAGTATTTGAGACACGTCCGGAAGTTTTCGCACACAACCTCGAGACGGTTCCACGAATCTTCAAAAGAATTCGCCCCGCATTTACCTACGAGCGATCCCTGAATGTCATTACCCAAGCGCGGGACTTTGGTCTGATTACAAAATCGAACCTGATTCTTGGTCTGGGTGAAACTCGGGAAGAGATTTCGCAAGCTCTCGTAGATCTACATGCAGCTGGATGCGACCTCATCACGATCACTCAATACTTACGTCCCACAAGTAAGCATCACCCAGTTGAACGATGGGTCAAACCCAATGAATTCGTCGAGCTGGCACAAGAAGCCGAAGACATTGGCTTCAGTGGCGTAATGAGCGGTCCGCTCGTGCGTAGTTCTTATCGTGCTGGTCGCTTATATAAGCAAGCACAGGAGAAGAGATCACTACGTGGCTGATCTTGTTTATCCACCAGTTGTTGTAGCAATAAAACTTTTTTGGAAATACCTAGGACTTCGATTTGATTTTCAGGGCGTTTACCACATTCCACGCGATGGCGGAGCGATTCTTTCCATCAATCACGTGGGGTATTTAGATTTCGCACTGACCGGAACTGCCGCACTTCCAACTGGTCGCTATGTGCGCTTCATGGCCAAGAAAGAAGTATTCGATAATAAATTAGCGGGGCCACTCATGCGTGGAATGCACCATATCTGCGTTGATCGAAGTAGCGGCTCAGCATCTTTCGTTGCCGCACTTCGTGCACTTCGTGCCGGAGAAATCGTCGGCATTTTTCCGGAAGGAACTATTTCGGTCAGCTTTGAAATAAAGGAATTGAAATCCGGCGCTGTGCGACTTGCCATGGCTGCTGGTGTTCCTGTTATTCCCACCATTGTCTGGGGTTCGCAGCGAATATGGACCAAGAAGGTCAAACGCAATCTTCGTCGCGAGAAGTTTCCCGTCACGGTGGCCTTCGGTGAGCCGCTCTATTTTGATAAGCAGAGCGATGTTGAAGCTAGCGAGAGTGTGCTGCGGGAAACCATGATTGCAATGCTCTATGAGGTGCAGCAGAAGTATCCCGATTCACACCAGGGTCAACGCTGGGCACCGCTCCGCCTTGGTGGTAGCGCCCCCGCTCCCCTAAACTAACGCCCATGTTTAAGAGAGATAAGAATAAAGAAGCCAAGATTAAGACCCCTCGTTTTAAAACGATTCGTGATGCATATGCGGTCACCAAGTCAGTAAAGCCGTGGATCGGTATCGTCCTGCTTGCAACGTTCCTCGTTGTTCTCGCAATTGGAATCACTCTTGGAATTATCTTCAACCATCCTGTCTATGGCGGCTTCGTCACGATTCCTGTGGCTGTACTCGCCGCAATGTTTCTCTTCACTCGCGTTGCCGGAACTGCTGCCTATGCAAATATTGAAGGACAAATTGGCGCTGGCGCCAGTGTTCTAATGGCAATTCGCAAAGGCTGGACCACTACTCCGGCCGTTGCCGTCAATCGCCAACAAGATATGGTCCACCGCAGCGTTGGCCGTGCCGGAATTGTTCTTACCGGTGAAGGTGGCTTTGCAGTGCGTCAGATGATTCAGGACGAAAAGAAGAAGGCGGAACGCTTTGCTCCAGGAGTACCCATTACTGAAATCATCGTGGGCGATGGTGAGGGTCAAGTTTCGATTCGCAAGCTACAAAAGCACGTGGCTAAACTTCCTAAGAAGTTATCTGCCCATCAAATGCGTGAGGTTCGTGCGCGCCTGAAAGCAGTTGGCGGACTATCAATGCCGATTCCTAAGGGTCCAATGCCAAAGGGCATAAAGATTCGTTAAGCCCTAGCGGGAATAGAGAAGAAGCAGCGCTCCAGCAGCGATCAGAACACCAGCTGTAATGATTGAGCCAACGCTACCCAGTCGTTGCGGCAGACCACGGATTCCACTTTGCTGATCTTTCTTCATATCTTTTAACACATTGATGAAATGCGCTGCCACGCCAAATATTGCTCCCCCAAGCCACATCCACAATGGCGGCGTAATCTCCTTCGATATCGCAATACATGAGGGAAGTGCCGCAAATGCCACTGCATAGGGAAGTGGAGATAGCGCCGTGAATTTAAAGTAGAAGTTGTAACCAACTCCGCAGGCTATTCCCAACATATAGACCAGTCCACCTGCAATGCCCAATGGGCCGAAGAGATTTGCGATAAAGGCAAATGGAATCATCCAGAAGGTACATCTGCGTAACTCTCGAACAGAGATCGTTTGAGCTACTAGTGGCTTCTTGACTCGATTGTGCGAGAGATCATCCTGGTAGTCATATAAATCATTGCTCCAACCGACAATGAGTTGGCCTATGAAAACTCCAAATGCGATTACATATGCCGGGCCCTCCCACCAGTAATAACTGGCAAAGAAGAACGCAATCGAAGTAACAAGTACCGTGGGACCAAAGTGAGATGCTTTCAGGAGCGCAGCTATTTTCGTCACAAGGACCAACTACCTACTTCGCACCAAAATGGTGTTGGAGAATCTCTCATTAATACCGCGGCCATTTTCATCAAAGGTAATCGCGGTAACCAGTGGCATAAGAAGGGCCGCTCTAATCAGTGCTTGCACGGGAGTGACTGGTCCCGCATCTGAAAAACGAACGACCTTAAGCCCCACTAAACGCTGACCGAAGGATGCTCCGGTGAGTGCGATCAAGAGCGAGTACTCGGCAAAGAGCAGGATAAGCAGCGGGATTCGAGCATTCGGTACGCGATCTGCCAGAGAGCCTGACCCGGCGAAGAAGCCAAGGGCTATGGCATAGCAGGCGAACCAGTCGATGGTGATGCCCACAAGGCGACGGCCTTGGCTCACCCGCGGATATGCCTGCTCAGTCATGGGCTTAAGCCTAGTGTGATGTAACACGGCTGTAACACAGGGAATATGACATTTTTACGCATCGGAACTAACCTTCACTCCATCAGGCGCACTCAGAGTTGAGCTCGCAAAGACGATTTCGCTGGGTAATCACTAGCCTTAAATGGGAGTAACTATGTTTAAGAATTCAACCGAAATTTTTGCATACATCAAGAAGGAAGATGTGAAGCTCGTTGATGTTCGCTTCACCGACCTTCCTGGTATCCAGCATCACTTCAACGTTCCAGTTGAATCATTTGATGAAGCAGTCTTTACCGATGGGCTGATGTTCGACGGATCATCGATTCGTGGATTCCAATCAATCCATGAATCAGATATGAAGTTGCTCCCGGTACCAGAATCAGCATTTATCGATCCCTTCCGTCTTGAAAAAACTCTTGTCATTATCTTCTCTGTTCACAATCCAACAGATGACACTCCCTATTCACGTGACCCACGCGGTGTAGTGAAGAAGGCTGTTGATTACTTGAAGTCAACCGGTATTGCAGATCAAGCGTTCTTTGCACCAGAGGCTGAGTTCTATGTCTTTGATGCAGTTCGCTTCAAGACAGGAATGAACGAGTCTTATCACCACATAGATTCATATGAAGGCGCTTGGAATACCGGCATCGTTGCAGATTCAGATGGAACACCTAACCGTGGATATCGCACACGTATCAAGGGTGGTTACTTCCCGGTTTCTCCAACAGATCAGTTTGCAGATCTACGAGATGAAATGGTGATGGAACTCGGACGCGCAGGTCTGCTAGTCGAGCGCTCACACCACGAAGTGGGTACTGCAGGGCAAATGGAGATCAACTATCGCTTCACCGACATTCTCTCTGCCGGCGATGAATTGATGAAGTTCAAATACATTATTCGTAACGTTGCATGGGAAGGTGGCAAGACCGCCACATTTATGCCAAAGCCACTCTTCGGAGATAACGGTTCTGGAATGCACGTTCACCAGTCACTGTGGAAGAACGGCAAGCCACTCTTCTTCGAAGCTGGCACATATGGCGATCTTTCAGATATGGCGCGTTGGTATATCGGAGGACTCCTCAAGCACGCACCATCACTGCTTGCGTTCACAAACCCAACCGTGAACTCATATCGCCGCCTGGTTCCAGGTTATGAAGCGCCAGTAAACCTTGTCTACTCAGCTCGTAACCGTTCTGCATGTATCCGTATTCCAATTACCGGATCATCTCCAAAGGCTAAGCGCGTTGAATTCCGTTGCCCAGATCCATCATCTAATCCATATCTCGCATTTGCTGCGATGCTCATGGCTGGCATTGATGGAATCGTCAACAAAATTGAACCACCTGCTCCAGTTGATAAGGATCTCTATGAACTAGAAGGCGAAGAGGCTGCCTCTATTCCTCAGGTTCCTGGTTCACTCGATGCTGTTCTTAACAGTCTCGAGAAGGATCATGAGTTCCTCACGAAGGGTGGAGTCTTCACCGAAGATCTGATTGCGACCTGGATTGAGTGGAAGCGTAAGAATGAAGTTGATTATGTTCGCTTGCGTCCACATCCAGCTGAGTTCGAGCTCTACTACGACATCTAAGAGATAGCGTTAGGAAAACCCCGTCAGAGATGGCGGGGTTTTCTATTTCCAACATCACATCATTTCCAGTTGGCACCTCTGGGCAATGCATAGAATAATCACTACATGCCCCCGAAGATTCAGGCAGCAACAGTCGTTGAGCAGCGCCAGATGCGCCAGCGTCAACTCATTGATGCCGCACTTTCTATTGCACTGGAATCTGGGGCGGCAAATATCACTGTTGCAGCTGTAGCCAAGCGAGCTGGACTCGCTCGTTCATCGATGTATGAGTATTTCTCCTCATCGGCAGATCTCATCGCGGATTTAGTTATCGAAGAGTTAGCGCTCTACCAGAAACGTCTAGCCCATGCGGTGAGAGATACTGAAGATCCTTACCAACATATAGAGCTTTGGATAGCAGAAGCTCTGCAGTATGTAGTCGATGGTCGTCACATGCTAATAAAGAGTCTTAACTCGGCAACAATTCCTGAGTTTCGTAGAGATGAAATTTCTCAAGGCCATAGGAATTTGATGACAACAATTTCTGCTCCACTACAAGAAATTGGGCTTACCGATATCCGAGGGGCTATGAGCTATCTCCAAAACACTATCGAAGCAGCTTCGGTCAGAATTGAATCTGGGTGTGATTCAGAGCTAGAGATTCGTAGCGCACAAATTTATGCGATAGCGGGCCTTCGAGCCCTTTCCGGGGCCGGCGTAACTCTCTAACAACCTGGCCTAACCATTAGAGTTTGCTCATGCTCTCGCACGTTCTGACTTTCGTTTTCTTCCTCCTTATCGGGCTTGAAATCCGGCATGGCCTTGAAAAACCTAAGGATGCAATTCTTCCTGCGATCTGCGCTTTAGGTGGAATGCTGCTACCAGCAATTATTTTTATTTCGCTGACTCCAGACTCACCTGCTTGGGCAGTTTCCATGCCTACGGACGTCGCACTCGCTCTCGGGGCACTTTCCCTCCTTGGAAAACGAATCAGACCCGAGGTAAGGTTTTTTCTTCTTACCCTTGCAATCGCTGACGATTTCTTCTCACTTGTCGTCATCGGCATATTCTTTAGCTCCGAACTTCGCCTAGACAGTTTCATCTACACCTTAGGAGCGGCAGCTATTGGAAGCATTCTGCCCTTTCGCGCCCAACTCATCAAAGTTCTCTCCCCTGTCGTAACTTTCCTGATTATTCCGCTTTACATTGCCATCAATTTGTTGGCTCAGTTGGATTTCTCGCAGGCAACATCTGCGGTCTCACTTTCAATTATTGCCGCCAGAGTCGTAGGAAAAGTTATTGGCATATCCTTCACCGCTTGGTTATTTGTGAAGATTACCTCTCTTGCATATCCGGGAAATGTCCTTCTAACTGACATAGTTGGAATCGGCTTCTTATCTGGCATGGGCCTAACAGTTTCTATGGTGATCGCCGAAATAACAGTGAGATCTGATGTAGAACTTAGTCAGGTTCGAATGGGGCTCTTTATCGCAGCTCTCATCTCTGGCCTTCTTGGACTCCTCTGGCTTAAGCGCTCTCCTGTTGCACGATAGTTTTTCGCGCAAGCAAGCCATATCCAGCAGAACCAATTACCAGAGCAAAGAAGACTCCCAGATTCGCATATGCCCACTCGCCTTCTTTACCGCCAAGAATTCCTAAGAAATATCCTTGCCACGTGAGCCAACTAGCAAAACCATTAGTAACAAATCCCCAGCCAACGATGGTCGCAAAAAATAATATGCCAATTGATGTGAAGTTCCAGGCGCCATACCGACCGTCTATTCGATAGAGATCATTCTGGTCATATCGCCTTCGCAGCAATACATCGGTCACAAATATCGCAGACCAGGCGGCAATAGGAACGCCCAGCGTGATGAGAAATCCTTGGAATGGATAGAAGAAGTCATCTGCAATCCAGACAAAGTAGATGGCTCCAGCAAGCATGATAATGGCATCAAGTGAAGCGGCAACATGTCGTTTCACGGGTAGACCCAGTGAAATCAGAGTTAATCCAGATGAGTAGAGATTAAGAATCGCTCCCCCAACCAAGCCAAGGATTGCTACCAGTGCAAAAATAATCAAATACCAGGTCGGCAAAATCGTAGTCAGTGCGCCAATTGGATCACTTGCAATTGCACCTGCTAAATCCTCACTACTAGCAGAGAGGGCGGCGCCAAAAATAACCAAGATAATTGGAACAACTGAGGCTCCAAAGACAGTCCAGCCAATAACACTTCTACTGGAGACCGTTCTGGGCAAGTAACGAGAATAATCAGCGGCAGAGTTCACCCATCCCAAGCCAATGCCTGTGGCACCAAAAATTAGTGCTCCAATAAAGCCTTGCGCGCTCCCGGCTTTCATTGATGTCACAAGGTTCCAATCAACTTTGTTGATTGTCAGTGCAATATATACGCAGGTCATAGCTATGGTAATAATCGTTAGATAGCGCTGGAGTTTCATGATGACCCCAAAGCCCAGCACGCCAGCTGAAACAGTCAGTGCAACAGATATTGCAAAACCAAGAATCATTGCAGTGTCGCGATCAAGATGGCCAACGCGCAGGAACACTGTACCCGTCGCTAGCGTTGCAAGAGAAACAAGCACTGTCTCCCAACCAACAAAGATTAGATATGAGAGCAGACCCGGAAATAGGTTTCCTTTCACACCAAAGGCAGCTCTGGATAGCACCATCGTGGGCGCATTTGATTTCTTGCCAGCTAGTGAACTCACTCCTACGAGCAGAAAGGAGAGCACCGTTCCTAGAAAAGCGGCAATCGTTGCTTGCCAGAACGAGATACCAAAGCCTAAAAAGAAGGACCCGTACGAGAGTGCCAGTAACGAAACATTTGCCCCGCACCAAGGCCAGAAGAGTGAAGAAGCTTTACCGCCACGCTCGTTCTCATCGATTACATTGGTGCCGTTTAGCTCTAGGTTCATAGCCGCGAGTTTAGATTACCTCACGAGTAATTGCTCAGTCTAAGAAGAAATCGAGCAAGAAATCTTTGGTTCCAGGTACGACTGAATATTTCTCAAGATCTGTGATTCCTTCAGATGCTAGAACTTCATCATCGACGAAGAAGTTGCCAGTGCACTCCTTTGAATTGCGATTTAAGATGATGTAGGCAGTATCAGAAAGTATTTGTGGGGTGCGACAGGCAGCGGTATCTACTCCAGGGATCATTTGCAGTGCAGCGGTATCGATAGCCGTGCGAGGCCAGAGCGCGTTAACTGCAATGCCATCTCGCTTAAACTCTTCGGCCATACCAAGGACACACATGCTCATTCCATATTTTGCCATCGTGTATGCCACATGGTTCTTAAACCATTTAGCTTTCATAGAAAGTGGAGGCGACAAGGTAAGAATGTGTGGGTTGCGCCCAGCTTCGGCTGATTCACGCAGGTGCGGTAGCGCGGCCTGGGATGTAAGGAAGGTACCTCGCACGTTGACATCGAACATCAGATCGAAACGCTTTGCCGGAGTATCTTCAGTGCGAGTCAGATTAATAGCACTGGCATTGTTGATCAGAATATCTATCCCACCAAATTCTTTGGCGGCTTGTGCAACTGCTTCCGCAATCTGATTCTCATCGCGGAGGTCGCACTGGATAGGAAGCGCTGTACCGCCAGCGGCGCGGATCTCTTCGGCCGCAGAATGAATTGTTCCAGGCAGTTTCGAATTTGGCTCAGATGTCTTAGCTGCGATCGCGACATGAGCACCATCTGCGGCAGCTCGTAGTGCGATGGCTAAACCAATACCGCGTGAGCCGCCAGTAATGAGGATTCTTTTCCCTTGTAGTGACATCGCGCGCTCCCCTATTTACTCTTCTTTGACATGAATTTCATAAATGCTTCTGCCGCTTCATCAGATTGCAAAGCAAGTGCAAAGATTTGGAACTCTGCTTTCATAACTGCAGCGACCGCATCATGCTTGCCGGCCTTCATGAGGGCCTTGGTATTAATGATTGCCTGTGGTGGTTGCTGCCCTATTCGCTCCGCAATCTCCATCGCCACTTTTTCTGGATCTGCCGTAATAGTTTCAACTAGTCCCATCTCTTTAGCTTCATCGGCAGAAAATGGATCACCTGTCATGAAGATTCGAGCTGCTCGCTGATAACCCACGAGTTCGGGAAATAACTTTGTAGAGCCCGCTTCAGGGACTAAACCTAGTGAGGTAAATGGCATGGAAAAGTTAGCCTTTGGCGCTGCGATGACAATGTCACAATGCAAGAGCATCGTCGTCCCAACTCCAACCGCATTACCTTTCACGGCAGCTATCAGGGGTTTTGGAAATTCAAGGAGCGCAGCTAAGAAGCGTGCGACCTCTGATGATTCCTCCGTTGGCGGGTTAGCCATGAAGTCTTTGATGTCATTACCAGCGGTGAAATGATCACCCTCACTAGTGATGACAACTGCACGGACACCAAAGTCTCCGGCAGCGTCATTGAGTGCAGCAGTTAAACCGGCATACATATCGCGGGTGATTGCGTTCATTTTCTCAGGCCTAGTAAAGCGAATTACCTGGGTCTGACCTACGCGGGTGCTCGTGATCTCACTCATTGAGGCATCTTAAAGCGAGATAGGCAAGAAAGAAAACCCCGGACTCTGATTATTCAGAACCCGGGGTTTTCGTATGAATCTTCTATCGAACAAGCACCGCCGAAATGAATTCTTCGACCGCTGTGTGAGCTTGTTCATCTGTGTATTGAATTGGTGGAGTCTTCATGAAATATGATGATGGAGCAAGGAGAGCTCCCCCAATCTTGCGATCAAGACCTAGCTTTGCGCAGCGCAAAGCATCAATAATCACGCCTGCTGAGTTTGGAGAGTCCCATACTTCAAGCTTGTATTCGAGGTTCAAAGGAACATCGCCAAATGCGCGTCCCTCTAAACGAACATAAGCCCATTTGCGGTCATCAAGCCATGGAATGTAATCAGAAGGTCCAATGTGAACATTCTTAGCGCCCATGTCATGGTCTAGCTGAGAAGTAACTGAGTTGGTCTTCGAGATCTTCTTAGACTCAAGACGATCGCGTTCCAGCATATTTTTAAAGTCCATATTTCCACCCACATTGAGCTGGTAGGTGCGATCTAGGTGAACTCCGCGATCTTGAAATAGCTTAGCCATAATGCGGTGCGTGATTGTGGCACCAACTTGGCTCTTGATGTCATCGCCGACGATAGGAATGCCGGCATCTTCAAACTTCTTAGCCCACACTGGATCGGATGCGATAAATACTGGCAGCGCATTAACAAAGGCACAACCAGCATCGATAGCACATTGGGCATAGAACTTTGCAGCTTCTTCCGAGCCAACAGGAAGGTAGCAAATGAGAACATCGACAGCTTCCTCTTTGAGGGTGGCTACAACATCAACTGCAGCAGCGGTGGATTCAGCAATAGTCTCTTTGTAATACTTTCCAAGTCCATCGAGCGTTACTCCACGGGCAACAGTGACGCCAGTCTTGGCAACATCAGAGAATTTAATAGTGTTATTTTCACTCGCCCAGATGGCGTCGGCAAGATCTAGACCAACCTTTTTAGCATCAACATCGAAAGCTGCTACGAACTTAACGTTGTTGATGTGGTAGTTGCCGATTACTGCATGCATCAGTCCAGGAATTTCCTGATCTATCGCAGCATCCTTGTAATAGGTAACACCTTGCACTAGCGAATTGGCACAGTTTCCAACTCCAACAATCGCTACGCGAATGTCTCCAGTTCCAGTCTTTATATTCACTTTACTTTCCCCTCACTCTTGATCATTGCTTCTAACCATGAAATCTCTCGCTCGAGTGACTCGAGTGAAAAGCGTCGCCACTCTTCGAGATACTTATCGATCCCCAGAGGTTGCGCCTGAAGATCAGTACGCAGCGCCTCTGCCTTATCTTGAAGGCGACGAAGGCGCCCCTCCAAAATTCTTACTCGGTTATTCATTGTGGTCGGACTAAAGAATGCAAAGCGCACTCCAAATCCTTCATCTTCCCAAGCGTCTGCAGTCACCGAACCATTGAGTTCAGCAAAACGCTTGAGTCCTTTTTCAGTGATTTTGTAGACGATGCGAGTGCGACGTGATGTCACACCGACCTCTTTAGCTTCAATACTTTGGGCAATTACCATCCGCTTGAGTTGCGGGTAGAGCACTGAAAATGAGAGCGCCCTAAAGGGGCCAAAGATCGTCATTAATCGTTTACGGAGCTCATACCCGTGCAGCGGAGAATCTGAGAGCAGCCCAAGCAGGGCAAACTCCAGTGAATCCGCGCGTGATCGCATTGACTTCCTCCGAAATGGTTATAACTGATGTATATATCGTAACGATATATCTAGGCGATAGTTAACTGGAGTTGGCCTGGATTCGCAAATCGACACACCGCCCGGCGCTACCCTGTGCCGGTGATTCCAACGCGCCTACCTGAATACATCGTGGCTGCGATCATCATCATCCTGGCTCCAGGGCCCAGCGTCCTATTCGTCATCGCCCGCGCCATCTCCTGGGGGCGAAAAGTAGCCGTTCTGACCGTAGCTGGAAATGTCTCGGGTTCACTCGTCCTATCTACTCTCGTCGCCTTGGGACTCGGTCCCATACTGGCGCGTTCGGATATTGCTTACTTAGCTGTGCAATGGGGTGGCGGGCTCTATCTCATATATTTGGGCATCGATGCGATTAGAAAACGCTCTGAGCATGCCGCTGATATGACCAACCAGGGACCGCGCGTGCCATCTGTTGGGCAATCAATTCGTGATGGATTCTGGGTCGGTGTCCTTAATCCAAAGGCCATTGTCTTCTTTGCCGCAGTCTTACCCCAGTTCGTTGATATCGATGGTGGCAATGTCACGGCGCAACTTCTCTTTATGGGCTTGGTCTTCTGCGTTCTGGCATTTATCTCTGATGGCACCTGGGGGTTGCTTGCCGGAACTGCCCGGCAATGGCTGGCAACTGATGCCAGACGGCTAGAAGGGCTCCGTGCAACTGGCGGCGTTGTGATGATTGTGCTCGGAATACTCGTGCTGATTAGCGCCGTTGTCAGTTCATAACGAGAGAATGTAGCTATGAATAAACCAGAGGTTCCCGCCCGCGACACTATCGCTCCATCTGATCTCACATTTGGATTATCAACGTGTAAGAGATGTCTCTGGCTCAAGTACTGGTTCAAATTCGATATGAAGAGAGAGTTTCCGCTGGTCAAACCTTTGGCAGATTCGCAAGAAGAACATTTCAGACGCGCATCCATGCAAGATATCTCTTCCTCATTAAAGCCCGGCGTAGTCAAGCAATGGGGACAGTGGGTAAAGAGTGCTCCCATTAAAGTCAATGGCTTTGAAACTCGTTGGAAAATACTAGGAATTTATGACCTATTGGGACATTACGAAGATGGCACTGTTGGAATTATTGATTGCAAAGTCTCTGATTCAGATCGCGATAATGGCCCCTTTTATGCGCCCCAGCTAGAGGCATATGCCCATGCACTCGAGAACCCAGATAAAGGAAAGCCATTTCCAGTCGCATCAATGGGCTTGCTGATTTGGAAGTTAGCTGGAGTGACCGAGACATCTGCAAGTGAGCTCGCCTCGAATTCTCACGGCTTCGGAGTCAATCAACACTATGTGCCAGTTGAGCGCGATACCGCAACATTTACCGCACTTCTAGAAGAACTGATTTCAACCATTGAAGGTGGGATGCCCGCATCCGGAGCTGAGTGCACAGTCTGTAACTACCTGCTTAAACGTGCAGATTTGCAGATTGATTAATCACTGTCCTCATTGTTTTCTACATTAATTCCAGACTTCTTCGCCTTCACCGCATAGACATCGGCATATTCTTGTCCGGATAATTGTTGAATTCGCTTCATAATCTGGTCAGTAACCTGGCGCAAATACTGCAAGTCAGTTGAATCGCCTTCAAAATACATTGGCTCGCCAAATGTAATTCCTACTCGCATTACCTTGGGAACAACTGTTCCAGTTGGTTGAATCTTGTCGGTATTAAACATGGCGATTGGAATTACGGGAGCACCAGATTCGATTGCCAGGCGCGCAATTCCAGTGCGGCCCTTATATAAACGACCATCCGGAGATCTTGTTCCTTCCGGATAAATACCCAGTGAATTTCCTGCTGAAAGAACTTGGAGACCAGCAACCAGTGCGGCTTCACTTCGTCTTCCACCTGAGCGATCTACTGGTACTTGTCCAAGTGCGATAAAGGTGAGTTTCTTAATAAAACCCTTAGGTCCAGGAGATGTGAAGTATTCACTCTTAGCAAGAAATGTCACTTTACGTGGAACGACAAGTGGCATGAAGATTGAATCACTAAAGGAGAGATGGTTTGAGGCAAGAATGAGCGGACCTGAAACGGGAACATTACGAAGACCTTTAACCTTTGGCCTGAACAACAACATCAGGAAGGGAGTCAGGAACGCACGGAGCGTTCCGTAAGGAAGGTTATTCACCGAGGTAATTTACCGCGAAACTCTTCTATTGTGTAAAAAGCCCAACATGCGCTCTAAATTCGCGCTAGATCGGCTGCTCCAACTAATCCAGCCTCGTTACCCAACTGTGCAGCAATGATTTGTGGATGTGGATGTTTTCCTGCAAAAGGCATGTACTTCTCCATACTGGCGCGAATCGGGTTGAGCAGAATCTCACCTGCATCAATTACTCCCCCACCAATAACAACTGCTTCTGGATCAAGAATGACAGCAAGAGATGCGATTGCCGCACCAATGTAATCACCAGTCGTTCCAAATGCTGAAAGTGCGAGTTCGTCGCCATCACGCGCAGCTTCTGTAATCGCACTGCCTTTGACTCCTTCAATCGATCCGTCGCCACGATTAAGAATATTGCTGGCACGATCAGGGTTTGCCGTAATTGCTTCGCGTGCATGGCGAAGCAGGGCAGCTCCTGAACCATATTGTTCAAGGCATCCATATGCTCCGCACCCACAGAGCAGGCCGTTTGGCACAATGCGTAAGTGTCCAATCTCGGCAGCAATACCGAATGACCCACGATGGAGATTGCTGTCTACTACGATTCCGCCGCCAATTCCGGTTCCTACAGTGAGCATTAAAATATTTTCTTTACCGCGACCTGCACCAAACTTAAACTCACCCCAAGCTGCAGAGTTGGCATCGTTTTCGATGACTACCGGTAGACCAATACGCGAGGTGAGTTCGTAATCAAGATTGACGCCGTTCCAATCTTTAATATTTGGCGTTGCCAGAATTGTTTTGCGATGTGCCGAGATGAATCCAGCAACCGAGACTCCAACAGCTTCAATGTCCCCATCTTTCATGAGCTCTAGCGCAACATCTGCAATAGCCTGCGTGAGTGATACTCCACCTTCGGCAGGTGTATCTCTGCGTGCTCGTCTGATTACAGCACCGCTCTCATCGACTACTCCACCGAGAACTTTCGTTCCGCCGATGTCGATTCCTACCGTGTAGCCCATCTAGGAAACTCGCGCAGCTAACTCTTTGAGTGCTGCATCAATTGTCTGTTGCTGTGCTTTGGTAATCACCATTTCTGGAACCGGCAGCGAAACTGCAACAGTGAGTTCATACGTTACCTGCGTTGAATCTTCATCTAAGGCCTTAATGAAATAGGTGCCATCCATTTGCGTGAGGAGATCGGCTTCATCCATGGTGAACGAGAGACTGGCAGGCGCCGCGCTCCAGTCATAATCGAGAGTGACTCGATCTTTCATCATGCCCGCATCGATGGCGAGCTTGGCCTTGATCGCTCGCCCCTGGTCGTCTTTTTCTAGGACATCAGATTTCTTAATAGAGGTAAGCCACTCTGGATAGGTGGCAATATCAAAGAGGGCCGCTTGCACGTCGGCGAGTGGGGCATCAATAACTATCGTGGAAGAACTTTTCTCAGACATGGGCGAAGGCTATCAATTATTTGAATTGAATCTTCCCATTTCTAGCCTGCCCCATATAGCGTTAGAGCCATGAATCTAGTCTCCACTCCCGCCATTATCTCCGCTGCAACCACCGGAAATCTCACCGATCTCATTGCTGACCGCGCAAGAACTGAACCCGAGCGAGTCACAATCTCTCGTCCACTTGGCGATGGATGGCAACCGATGACCGCGCAGGAATTGGAAGTAGAAATCCGCGCCACTGCAAAGGGTCTGGTTGCTGCCGGAATTTCCGTCGGTGATCGCGTAGGAATTATGGCACGCACGCGTTATGAGTGGACCGTCCTAGATTTCGCAATTTGGTATGCCGGTGGTTCCGTCGTTCCTATTTATGAAACATCTTCTGCTGAACAAGTGCAGTGGATTCTTGAAGACTCTGGCGCGGTTGGTCTCATCGTTGAAACTCCATTGTTGAAGGAGTTTGTCACACCAGTTCTTCCTGCTCACACAAAGCACATCTGGGTCATGACAGATGATGTTCTTTCGGGTCTTCGTAGTTCAGGTGCGCGGATCACCGATGACGAAATTCAACGTCGTCGAGACGCATTACAGCCAACCACTCTTGCAACACTGATCTACACATCTGGAACAACAGGACGTCCAAAAGGCGTGCAGATTACCCACTCAAACTTCTTGGCCGAGTGCGGAAATGTTGTGGAAGCAGCAAGTGATCTCTTTAAAAAACCAGGCGGCTCTACCCTGCTCTTCTTACCGGTCGCTCACGTCTTTGGCCGAATGGTTCAAATTGGCTCCATCCATGCGGGCCTTCACTTAGCTCATTGCAGCGATCCGGTAGGCCGGCTGCCACAAGATTTAGCATCTTTTAAGCCGACATTTGTACTAGCTGTGCCCCGCATCTTTGAAAAGATCTACAACGGCGCCGAAGCACGTGCAGAGGCTGCCGGTAAGGGAAAGATATTTAGAAAAGCTGCCGATGTTGCAATCGCATATAGCCAAGCACAAGATAAGGGTGGATTTAATCCGCTTCTCACTCTCAAGCATGCACTCTTTGACAAGCTGGTATTTTCAAAGATTCGTGCAGGTATGGGTGGAGCAGTTGAAGCTGCTATCTCTGGTGGCGCACCACTCGGTGAACGACTCGGACACTTCTATCGTGGGGCAGGAATAACAGTTCTGGAGGGTTACGGGCTTACAGAAACAACTGCTGGAGCTACGTTAAATCTCACTAACTCTCTTCGCGTAGGTTCAGTAGGGAAACCAATTCCTGGAACTTCAATCAAGATTGCAGATGATGGTGAAGTTCTGATCAGCGGACCAATCGTGATGCGCGGCTACTGGCAGAACGATGCTGCAAATGAAGAGGTCTTCGATGGTGCCTGGTTTAGATCTGGTGATCTCGGTCGCCTAGATGAGGACGGCTATCTTTATATCACCGGTCGTAAGAAGGAAATCATTGTTACTGCGGGCGGTAAGAATGTGGCGCCAGCTGTTCTTGAAGATCGCCTACGCGCTCATCCCCTGGTGAGTCAGTGCATGGTGGTGGGAGATAACCAGCCATTCATCGCATCTCTGATAACTATTGACCAAGATATGCTCAAAGGCTGGATTGCAGCCAATGCAAAGACTGGCGCAACAATCGAGACGCTGCGAAATGATCCAGATTTGATTGCCGTCATTCAAACGGCTGTCGATGAGGCAAACAAAGCTGTGTCAAAGGCGGAATCAATTCGCAAGTTCACAATTTTGCCAGTTGATTTCACCATCGCAGGTGGACAACTCACTGCAAAACTATCTCTTAAACGTCACATTATTGCCCAACAATTTGCGGCTGAGATTTCAGCGCTCTTTACAAAGTAAATTGTGAGCACCGATACTTCCGAACGGCTACGAATCGCTCGGGAGTTACATGATGGCATTGCCCAAGATTTAGTAGGTCTTGGCTATCAACTCGATCTCATCATGGCTGATTCGAAGCTCAGTGAACTCTCGCGAAATCAGGTTCGAGCCTCACGGTTACATGTCGACTCTCTGATTATCAAGGTCCGCAATGAGATTCTTGAGCTGCGCCGAGACTCAGAAGTTCCCTTGCATATTCTGCTACAAGAGCGTGCCCAAGAGATTTGCAGTGGAATTGAAATCTCCTTTGAGCTGGATGAGGTCGCCGTGGATGCAACGGCGCGAAGTGAACTATTGGCGGTGGCATCAGAGATTCTTCGAAACATCGTTGCCCACGCTGGGGCTACCCTCATTCTCATCAAGCTCTACCCGGTCAACAATCACACATGTCTAGAGATTAGCGACAATGGAAATGGTGGCGCAGTGATGAAAGAGAGTCGTTGGGGATTGCAAGGAGTCACAGAACGTATTGCTGCTTTACATGGAAGTTTCACCATTGAAGATAGAGATGGCACTCATATTTCAATCTCAATATGAGCACATCAACCAGGGTTCTGGTAATCGATGACCACGCAATCGTTAGAGCAGGTATCTGTGCAGCATTAGAAAAACGAGAAGATTTCACGATATTTCAAGCAGCATCCAAGTCAGAGGCTTTCGCTCAGATGGCAAAGAATAATCCTGCTGTCATTGTTGTTGATATCAATCTTCCCGATGGCAGTGGTTTAGAGATAGTTTCTTGGGCCCGTTCGATTTCGCAGACCATTGCAATTGTTGTTCTCACCCTCAATGAACGCGATGACTTTCTTCTGGCTGCCATGAAGGCCGGCGCCTCGTCGTATCTGAATAAATCTGCGCCACTAATTGAGATTCTGGCGGCAATAGATCACTCGCTGGCTGCGCCATTGACGTTCTCATCTCGTGAAACTATGAAAACAGTAGAACGAAAGCGGGATAAATTCGATCTATCGCAGAGAGAATTACAAATTCTTACTCAGCTTCATAAGGCTGCTCCTGTTGCAGAACTTGCCTCTTCGCTATTCATTACCGAGGCAACGCTTAAGACCCATCTTTCCAGCATTTATCGCAAATTAGATGTGCATAGTCGGCTGCAAGCTATTGAAAAAGCACGTGTAGCCGGGCTTACTTAAGTAGTTGGTTAAATCTCTCTGACCACATCTGCCATTGCCATTGCTCAATAATCCATTGTCGGCCGCGCGCTCCTAGTTTCTGCGCGAGCTCTTTATCTGCCAGAACCTTCACTACAGCCTGGGCAACTTCATGAGCTGATGTTCCATCAACAGCGAAGCCCGTCTCGCCTTGTAAAACAGCATCCGGTGCTCCCCCAGATAATCCACCAATGACCGGTAGTCCACATGCACTTGCTTCAAGGTAAACAATTCCAAGTCCTTCAACCTCAAGACCAGCAAGGCGAGAACGAGATGGCATGGCAAAGACATCACCCACACAGATGTATCGCGGTAAATCCGGGTATTGCACTCGCCCTACAAAAGTAACTCGATTCTCTAATCCTAAATTCTTTAACCGTTTCTCCAGATCCCTCTTATATGGCCCCTCGCCAATCAGAAGAAGATGCACATCATCAATTGATTTTATGATCTCTGGCATTGCCGCAATCAATACATCCTGACCTTTTCGGTGGACAAGACGACCAACGCTGACAATCACTTTCTTATCAGCTAGCCCCAAACTCTCTCGAAGACCTTGGGCGTCACTGCGCGGAGCAAAGTGCTCAGTGTCGATGCCGGGTGCGATGCGCACTAACTTTGCGACAGAAGCAGGATTTAACGCTTTGGCAATTTCTCCACGTGTGAACTCCCCGAGATAGGTAAGTGCATCAACCGAGCGCCCAATGCGTGCAATCGCGATCGAAAATGGCCAGAGCCTAGACCACCACACTTCATGTCCGTGTGTGAGTGCAACAATTCTTTTGACTCCAGCTCTGCGAAGTCCTGGGGCAAGTAGTGCCAAAGGTGCTGCAGCACCAAAGAAAACCGTTGTTATGTTCCGCTCTCGCACTAGCTTTCTAACATTCCTACCTACCCGAAACGAGGGAAGCAAAACTTTGGATGAATCTCGAATCACTTCAACACCGTAATTGCGGAACCACATCTCATCAAAGGGCGCAGAATCTGCCTGGGAAGCGGTGTATACGACTACGGAATTCTTAGGCATACGTTCAATCAATCCAACGACGAACGTTTCGATACCTCCAGCGCGAGGCCCAAAATCATTAGTTATACAGAGAGTTCTTGATTGTTCTAAACTATTCTCAATCATTAGAACCGGCGTATTGCGACCAGCCGCTTACGACCCATATCAGTCGTTGCAACTTTCACGCGCGATCCGGAACGGGGTGCATGCACCATCTTGCCGCCACCCAAATAGATTCCAACGTGTGAGACTGGTCTGCCGAAGAACATCAAATCTCCGGGCTTCTTTTGACTAAAAGGAATTGATTTACCCATTCGAGATTGCGCCGCGGAAGAGTGAGGAAGTGAAACTCCTGCCGTTTGGTAGGCGCGCATCGTCAATCCTGAGCAATCCCAATAGACCATTCCGTCGGCACCAAAAACGTATCGGTCACCAATTTGTTTGAGGGCAAATTTAAGAGCCAGTCCTGCGCGTCCTGATACCCCGGCCGCACTCTTTGCCGCTTGCAATGAAGATGCTTGGTCGGCATCTTCACGTTCTTGGGCAAGCCGTGCAAGTCGCTCACGATCTTCCTTCTTTAGCTTTGCCAATATCGATTCTGCCTGAGCCAACTTGGCTGTTGCCAGCGCGCTCTTTTCGGCCAATTTTTTCTGCAACGCCTTTACCTGGGCGAGGCGATCGCTGACTGTGAGCGAAGTTGCGTTTAGTTTTTGCTCGGCTGATTGAAACTTTCGAAGCTGAATTCCTTTTTGTCGCGTGATTGCTTCTAGCGAACCTGCAGATGAGAGATAGAGCGAAGGATCGGATGAGAAGAGCAGCTCAAGACTCTGACTGATCGTTCCAGATTTGTACTGATCGATAGCGATGGCACCTAACGTCTTTGATATCGCATCCACCGTCTTCGCCTGAATTTCTGCTTGCGCCTGAATACCCGCAAGGCTGCGAGTGAGCGAATTTAATTTCACCTTCGCTTCTTGCGCACCTTCCGCGGCAGATGTCGCTTCTTCTTCATAGCGAATGACCTGTGCCTGCACTTGGGCGAGAGTCTGGGCCGCCTGCGAGGTTGGCGCCTGAATGATGGAGAGAAGAATGACTAAAGACGTGCCCCATGTAGCAGCGCTCATCAGTTTCTTCATGTTTCAAAGGCTAATGCCCCTCAACGGTGATTTTCAATTTTAAGCGTCAAATATCGATGATAATCGTGTGAGAAAAAGAATATTCTCCGTTCATGGCTGTAATCGCAACACTAGTGGTGGGCGCAGATGGCTCGACCACAAAAGATGGCTCTTCTCAGGGGGTCACCAGTGGTGCCGATCGCGCTAACTTTCTTGAGCATCGCAGATTGGCTGATTGCATCTTCATCGGTGGAAACACTGCCCGCACAGAGCCATACCTTCGTACTCCAGTTCCTGTAGTGGTGATCTCGCGCCAACCGAATAACCCGTTAGCGAGTAATCCACTGGCTCAGTGTTGGAATATTTCACCTGAAGCAGGATTAGCTAAAGCAATCGAGACCTTTGGGCCTCGTGTGCATGTTGAAGCCGGTGCGGCCATAATCAGTGAACTTATTGCAGTGGGTCGAATAGACCAGCTGGAACTGAGTATTACTCCCGCCACTGGTGGCGAAATGAAGGTCGACATCGATGCTCTATTAGGCGCTTTTACAAAATGTGAAGAAAAAGTAATTGATGGGACGAGATTTATCTCAGCTTCGAAGTAATTAGAAGACGGAGATAATGCAAACTCCTAGGACTGCAAAAATTATTCCTACATATTGCACTTTGTGGAGCCGCTCATGGAGAAAAATAAAAGCTAGCAACGAAGTCGCCATCGGATAGAGCGCACCAAGGACCATCGCAATTGAAACTAAACCCTTAGTTGTGGCAACGCCCAGGAGTAGATTTGCAACAAAGTCTGCTACCCCAATAAAAATGAGGACTGGTAATTCAGGTTTACCCAAGCCACCAATGTGACGAAAACGAAGAAAGAGTGCGATCCCTACGAGAAGGGTCGTTGTGCGCATTGTTGTCATTGTCATAAGCGCACTGCTCTCTGAACCTATTGCCATACAGATCAGTGCACTTCCAAAGAAGACTGCCGCACTTAAAGCTAAGAGAACTGGTTTTAAAGGAAGGCCTTGCGAAACTTCTGGACGACTGGCAAGGAATCCACCGAGCATTGCAATGAATACTCCGATACCAACAATCGTAGATAGGTCATCACCTTTAAAGTAGAGCGCATATCCGAGCGGAATCAGCGCACTGAGGGAGCTAATCGGAGAAACAACTCCCATGCGACCAGTTGAAAGTCCGGCATACAAACTAATCAGACCAATAAATCCAAATATCCCGGCAAATATTCCAGGAAGCAGATATCCCCCACTTCCAAATGGTTCGGCATCCCAACTACGACTTACAAGAACGAGGACAACGCCGGTGATAAAGCCAATCGCCTGAGTAACGGCTAGAACTGCAATCGTGGGAAATTTCTTACTCAACTTGCCAGCGTGATAATCAGCACTTCCCCATAAAACGCTCGAGAAGAGAGCGAGGATGCTTGCCATGGGGCCAGACTCTACCGCGCTATCGGCTTAGCCTCCCCCGTAAACGGCGGTGCAAACTTTAGAATTGAGCAGTGAAATCGACATTTGCCTTCAATGAAATGATTGATCTTCTTCGCACCTTCACTCCTCGGGCAGAAATTATTCTGGAGGAAGTTCCTGCTCCACAGAAATTGGCGACCTACTCATTCGCTTTCACAGCTGATATTTCAAATGGACTACCCGGTGATGCTGAGAATGAAATTGCATCGGGTCGATTTGTGGTCTTACACGAACCAGGTGGACAAGAAACCTGGGAAGGAGACTTTCGTTGCGTAACTTTTATGCGAGCCGACGTTGATAGTGAAATGCAAGAAGACCCATTACTACCTGAAGTCGGCTGGAACTGGTTACTTGATTGCTTAGGTGCAACGGGTGCACATTTCAACGCACCGAGCGGAACAGTGACCCGAGTTTCTAGCGCTTCCTTTGGAAAGTTATCTCCTCGAGATAGTGATTCTGAAATCGAAATCAGAGCATCGTGGACTCCGCTTATTTCAGAGATTGAAGAGATCTTTCCTCACGTGCTGGCTTGGTGCAATCTCATGACTGAGGTTTCCGGATTGCCACCGCTTCCAGAAGGAGTTGCCACTATTGGTTCAGCAAGACGTCGTGCCTGAAGAAGAGCAGACTCCCACCGCCATTGCCTTGCTGCATCCCGCAGAGGGAGTTCCGGCAATCATTGAAACTGAGGAAGCATTCGATGCTGCTCTCACCGCTCTGGCGCGCGGTGTTGGACCGTATGCATTCGATGCCGAACGTGCCTCTGGATTTAAATACAGTGCGCGTGCATATCTGATTCAAATAAAACGTACTGGTGGTGGATTACACCTCATCGACCCAATTCCTTTTGGTCCTGGTCATCGCTGCTTTGCAGAGTTAAATAGCCTGATTGCAGATCAAGAAGTTATTTTGCATGCCAGTACTCAAGACCTTCCGTGTCTGCGTGAGTTAGGAATTAATCCGCAGATCCTCTTTGATACAGAATTGGGTGGGCGTATCGCTGGTCTTGCTCGTGTGGGCCTAGGACCGCTTTTGGAATCACAGATGGGGGTTTCCCTTGCTAAGGAACACTCTGCAGCTGATTGGTCAAAGCGCCCATTACCCGAAGAGTGGCTGAACTACGCAGCACTTGATGTGGAACTCCTCGTGGAGCTGCGCGATAAGGTCTACGCGCTCTTAGTTGATGCAAAGAAATGGTCATGGGCTGAGCAAGATTTTGCCGCAATCATTTCTGCTCCAGCTCCAGCGCCTCGTATTGATCCGTGGCGACGTACTTCTGGAATGCATAAGATAAAGAAGCGACTGCAGATGGCGGTAGTGCGCGAGTTATGGCAGGCACGTGATGAGATTGCGCGAGGTGCAGATGTCTCACCCGGACGGTTGTTATCTGATGCGGCCATCACTGAACTTGCACAAAATGCCGACAAATTACCCATTACTAATCGCAAACATCTGGAGAAAATCTTGCGCCCCTTGGGTCTGCGAGCGCGTTGGTTAGAGAACGCTTCCACTTGGATTACATCGATCACAACTGCATTGGAGTTGCCAGAAGATCAGTGGCCAGAGGCGCGTTCTAAAACTGACACCTTGCCGCCGATTAAATTGTGGCGTGAGCGCTTTCCGGAAAAGTTCATTCCACTTTCTCATGCACGCTTTAATTTAGCCGCTAAGGCACAAGAGCTCTCCCTCCCCCTTGAGAACTTAATCTCCCCCGAACTCGTCCGCCGTATCTGCTGGTCTCCGCCCGAGAGTTCGGTTCTAGCGGCGCTAGAAGCACTCGGTGCCCGTCGTTGGCAGGCCGAGATAGCCGCTCCCATCCTGGAGGCTGCCCTGCTGGAGACTGAGGCGCTGGAGATAGCCGAGCCCGAGGGTGAGCCGGAGTCTGCTGGAGAGTGATGATTTACGCAACATTGGAGTTGCGTAATTACGAGGAGTCAATTATTCTCAAACCATGCTTAGTACATTCATCATCGCCCTTCGTGAAGGGCTAGAAGCTTCACTCATAGTCGGAATATTGGTTGCCTACCTCGTCAAGACCGAGCGCAGGCAACACCTGCGAGCGCTATGGAGCGGTGTGACGGTAGCGATCGTGGCCAGCCTCGCCTTTGGCGCATTCCTGTCCTATACCTCAACTGAGCTCTCATCTCGTGGTGAAGAACTTTTCGCCGGCACAACATCTTTTCTAGCTGTCGGCTTCGTTACTTGGATGGTCTTCTGGATGAAGCGTGCTGCTCGCGGTCTTCGCAGTGAACTGCAAAATAAGGCAGAGTCAGCGATTGGCGCTGGTTCCGTGGCTCTGGCACTTGCCGCCTTCTTTGCTGTTGCTCGTGAAGGACTGGAAACATCACTATTTCTCTACACAAACTTTAAGACAGTGGGCGCTGTATCAAGTGCGACCCTCGGCTTGATTCTTGGATTAGCACTCGCTGTTGGACTTGGAATTGGAATATATAAGAGCTCAATTAAACTCAATCTCGGAAAGTTCTTTACCTACTCTGGCGTGGCTCTGGTTGTTGTTGCAGCAGGAGTTCTTTCATACGGTATTCACGAGTTCCAAGAGTTCGGAATCCTTCCCGGCCCAGATGCATTTGTCTGGGACGTTACTTCCTGGATGCCAAAGGAGTCACTCGTTGCTGGACTCTTGGGTGGAATGATCGGCTTTGACACTACGACATCATGGCTACAACTAGCAGGATGGCTTCTCTACATTGGATTGACGCTGCGGTTCTATCTCGCCCCTTCCAAGAAGGTAAAAACTCCCGTCAACGCGTAGCGCTTTTTTCTACTGGCGAGTAACCTAGCTTCATACTCACCAGGTAAAGGAAGTTCTATGACATCCCAGCTCCATAACGTCGTTCTCGTTGATGCAGTGCGCACCCCATTTGGTAAAGCTGGAAGCATGTATTCAGGTACTCGCGCTGATGACTTGATGGTGCGAGCAATGCGCGGGCTACTAGAGCGAAACCCGAAGCTCTCCCCCGAACTCATAGATGATGTTGCGATTGCGGCGGCAACCCAGACTGGTGATCAAGGTATGAATATCGGCCGCAGTGCAACGCTTCTAGCTGGCCTACCGAAGACTGTTCCTGGCTATTCCATCGACCGTTGGTGCGCCGGAGCACTGACTGCAACAACCACGATTGCCGGCGCTATTGCGATGGGCGCAATCGATATTGCAATTGCCGGCGGTGTTGAACACATGGGAAATCATCCAATGGGTGAACTGATGGATCCTAATCCTCGTTACTTAGCTGAGAAGTTAGTGGAACAAGATGCCCTTGCTATGGGGGCAACGGCTGAACGCCTGCATGATCGCTTTCCACATTTAACAAAAGAGCGGGCAGATACTTACGCATATAACTCTCAGATGAAAACTGCGAAGGCATATGCCGAAGGAAAGATTCAGCGAGATCTCATTCCAACGGCGGCCCGTCATCCAGAGACTGGTTGGGGTATTGCAACTGTTGATGAGTCACCGCGTCCCACAACAACTATTGAAGGACTTGCTGGATTAAAAACTCCCTTCCGCCCAGCAGGTCGAGTCACCGCCGGAAACTCATCTGGACTCAACGATGGTGCCACTGCAGCGCTCTTGGCTAGTGAAGATAAGGCGAAAGAACTTGGACTATCTATTAAGGCCCGGCTTCTTACTTTTGCTTTTGCTGGCGTTGAACCAGAAGTGATGGGATATGGACCAGTGCCAGCAACAATCAAAGCACTCGCTAAGGCTGGTCTTAAGATTGAAGATATTGGAGCATTTGAAGTTAATGAAGCATTTGCTGTGCAAGTGCTCGCGTTTTTAGATCATTTTGGAATTGCCGATGATGATCCTCGTGTGAATCCTTATGGTGGCGCCATTGCTGTGGGTCATCCACTTGCCTCATCTGGTGTTCGCCTGATGCTTAATCTGGCCCGCACATTTGAGGATTCACCACATGTTCGTTATGGAATTACCACGATGTGTATTGGTTTAGGAATGGGTGGAACTGTTATTTGGGAGAATCCACATTACACAGGAGGGGCAAAGTAATGACAACGACAATTACTCTTCCTGAAGGCGCGCCGGATGAAGTTATTACCCAATCACTTGTGCGCGATGTCGATCTCACACCTTTCGGTTTTAAGGGCTCACTTGCCTTAATCACACTTGATAACGGGCTCGATCACACTCGTCCCAACACGCTCGGACCTCAATCACTGGTCGCCTTAGATGCCGCCATCACTGATGCCGCTTCTCGCAACCCCGCTGCGATTGCAATTATTGGAAAGCCATTTATCTTTGCCGCTGGCGCTGACCTCTCGGGCCTGGCATTTCTTAGTACCCGCGAACGGGCAGTGGCCATTGGCAAACTAGGTCACGATGTCTTCCGCCGTTTAGATGAAATCGGAATTCCAACATTTGCATTTGTTAATGGGCTAGCACTTGGTGGTGGGCTAGAGATAGCGCTGCACTGTAATTACCGCACGCTGGCCACCACCGCATTTACCGCACTTCCAGAAGTTTTCCTTGGACTCGTTCCAGGCTGGGGCGGTGCGACCATTCTTCCTAAGTTAATTGGACCAGAACGCGCTGTGCAGGTAATTATTGGAAATGCACTCAATAACAACACCATGATGAAGTCAAAGGATGCTCTCGCACTCGGTGTTGTAGATGCCGTTTACGAACCGGCAGATTTCCTAGAAAAGTCAGTCTCTTTCGCAGCTCGCATTTTAAGTGGCGCAGAGAAGATTGAGAGAAAAGATTATTCAGCAGATCCTGCATGGGATGCCGCACTTGCTGCCGGCCGCGCAACGGCGCTCAAGAAATTTGGTGGCGCAGAACTCGCATCCCCTACTAAAGCGCTAGAGCTCATTGCCTCTGCCAAGACAAATACTCGTGGCGCTGGCTTTGATGCAGAAGATCAAGTGCTTGCAGATCTGATGATGTCTGATCCCTTGCGTGCTTCGCTCTATGCATTTAACGTCATTCAAAAGAAGCGTAAGAAAGTTGAAGGAGCACCTAAGCCGGCAGTAGCACGTAAGGTGGCTCGAGTAGGAGTAGTCGGTGCTGGTCTCATGGCTTCTCAGTTAGCGCTACTGCTTCTTCGCAACCTTAAATGTCCTGTTGTCATGACCGATATTGACCAAGAGCGGGCAGATAAAGGTGTGGCATGGGTGAAAAATGAGCTGACTAAGTTGGTAGAGAAGAAGCGCATGAGCGCAGAATCTGCCGCCCGGCTTGCCTTGCTGGTTAGCGGTTCTGCAGATCAAAGCGTTTTTGCAGGTTGTGACTTTGTGATTGAGGCCATCTTTGAAGAACTTTCTCTGAAGCAAGAACTCTTTAAGAAATTGGAGAAGATTGTTGGGCCTGAGTGTGTATTAGCCACAAATACCTCATCGCTTTCAGTTCAGGCTATGAGCGAGGGGTTGGAGCACCCAGAGCGAGTGGTTGGTTTTCACTTCTTTAATCCTGTTGCAGTGATGCCTCTTCTTGAAATCGCCCGAACAACCCACACCGATGATGCAACGACTGCAACTGCTGTCAGTATTGGTAAAGAGCTGAAAAAGACCATGATCATTTGTAAAGATGCCCCGGGCTTTGTCGTTAACCGGCTACTCACACGCTTCATGGGAGAGACCACCGATGCTGTCGATGAGGGAACTGATCCACAGGTAGCTGATAACGCTATGCGCAGCATCGGTTTTCCAATGTCTCCATTTGAATTGTTAGGCCTTGTCGGTCCAGGAGTTGCTGTGCACGTTGCCGAAACTCTGCATGCAAACTTAGGGCCGCGATATCGCATCTCCCCCACAATGCAGGCAATGGTGAAGGCTGGGGTTAAGACTTTCTACATCAAAAACGATGATGGAACATTTAGCGCAAACCCGGCAGCCCTCGCACTAATTCATAAGGGCGATGCACCATCAACAGCTGAGCAAGTACGATTACGAGCACTGAAAGCACTTGCTGAGGAAGCACGGATGATGCTTGATGAAGGTGTGGTCTCTAGTCCGGCAGAGATTGATCTCTGCATGCTGATGGGGGCCGGATGGCCGATGCACTTAGGCGGAATTTTGCCGTACTTAGATCGCGAAGGAATTAGCGATTCTGTGTGCGGTCAACGTTTTCATGCTCCGGGAATTGCATCTCTTCCACAGTAGAGTTCCATGCGACGATGTCGCGTGAAATCTTCTGTGCGCTAATTCCAAGATCATCGAGAATCTCTGACCGCTTCGAGTGCTCAATAAACTCAAGTGGAATGCCGATGCTGTGAATTGCAATACTGAGCCCGGCCTCGCGAAATGCTTCCGAGATTGAGCTTGCGATTCCAGCATGCTTGATGCCATCTTCTAAAACGACAACGCTCTTATAGCGACGTGCCATCGTGATTAGTGATTCCGGTATTGGCTTCACCCAACGCGGATCAATAACTGTCACGCCCACGCCCTCGCGGTATGCCTGTGAGGCAGCTTCCACAGCAATTGCCGCCATAGCTCCGATACTGACAAGAAGCACATCGGCACTTTCTCCTCGATAGAGCACATCTACGCCATCGCGACGTTCGAAGGCCGGAATATCTTTAGATACTGCACCTTTAGGAAAGCGAATTGCTGTGGGTGCATCGCTAACATCGAGTGCTTCCCGCAATGTCTCACGTAAACGTGATGCATCTCGTGGGGCTGCAACTCGCATTGTTGGAATAATTCCAGTCAGTGCTAGATCCCAGATGCCGTGGTGTGAAGGTCCGTCATCGCCAGTGATTCCGGAACGGTCCAGTACAAATGTGACCCCGGCCTTATGTAAGGCAACATCGAGCAAGAGTTGATCAAAGGCGCGATTAAGAAATGTTGAGTAGACGGCAATCACAGGGTGAAGACCGGTAAATGCCAACCCGGCCGCACTTGTGACAGCATGTTGTTCAGCGATTCCCACATCGATGGTGCGCGCCGGAAACTTCTCTTGGAATTTATCTAGACCAGTAGGTCCGAGCATCGCAGCTGTAAGAGCCACAATATCTTCTCGCTCTTCGCCAATTGCAAGCATCTCTTCAGAGAAAACATTGGTCCAGCTAGTTGTTGACTTGCCCAGCGGTGTTCCGGTCTCTGGATCGACAATGCCTACGGCGTGGAACTTCTCAGCTTGATCTGCCACAGCAGGTTGATGTCCTTTACCTTTTTCGGTAATCACATGAACCAAGACTGGTTGACCAAACTCTTTCGCCTGTATTAGTGCGCGCTCCATAGCAACTAAATCATGTCCATCGATAGGACCGACATATTTAAGACCAAGATCTTCAAACATTCCTTGCGGTGCAATGATGTCTTTAATCCCCTTCTTCATTCCATGAAGGGTTTCATAAATTGGATTTCCAACAACAGGAGTGTTGGTAAGAACTTCTTTGCCCCAATCTAGGAACTTCTCATAGCCACGGGTGACTCGAAGAGTTGCCAGATATGTGGCTAGTCCGCCGATAGTTGGTGAGTAAGAACGTTCGTTGTCATTAACAATAACGACAAGATTGCGCTCATTTGACGCTGCAATGTTGTTCAGGGCCTCCCATGACATACCGCCAGTGAGCGCGCCGTCGCCAACAACTACAACCACGCTGCGATCGAGTTGATTAGTGATGGCAAACCCACGAGAAATTCCATCGCCCCAAGAAAGTGCGGTAGATGCATGTGAATTTTCAATAACATCGTGTTCACTCTCTGCCCGGTTTGGATATCCGGCTATTCCTCCGCGTTGGCGCAACCCATCAAATTGATCAGCACGCCCGGTAAGGATTTTGTGAACGTATGATTGATGACCGGTGTCAAAGAGAACTACATCTTTCGGTGAATCAAATGTTCTATGAATTGCAATCGTTAATTCAACAACTCCGAGATTGGGTCCAAGGTGACCGCCGGTCTTTGAGACTTTGGTAATCAGAAATTGGCGAATCTCGGCGCTGAGCTCAGTGAGCTGCTCATAGGAGAGCCCTTGAAGATCGGCAGGGCCCTTTATAGATTCAAGCATCGGCCCAGTCTAGATTAGCCGCGCAGTTGGCGCAGCACATACTGCATGATGCCGCCGTGGCGATAATAATCTGCCTCACCCGGTGTATCTATTCTCACCTTAGCTGTGAAGGTGATATCCCCCGCTGTAACGGTGACTTCCTTCGGAACGCTGCCGTTGTTGAGTGCTATCACTCCTGTGATAGCAAATACCTCGTCGCCCTTGATACCAAGTGATTCTGCGCTCTGACCATTTACAAATTGCAGAGGTAGAACTCCCATGCCGATTAAGTTTGAACGGTGAATTCTTTCGAAGCTTTCCGCAATTACTGCTCGCACACCCAAGAGCGCTGTTCCCTTTGCCGCCCAGTCACGGGAAGAACCTGATCCATACTCTTTACCGGCAAGAATTACCAGCGGTACTCCGGCTGCCTGGTAGGCAACTGATGCATCATAAATTGTTGATTGCGCGCCAGCTGCTAAGAAATTGCGAGTAAATCCACCCTCAACACCATCGAGGAGCATGTTCTTTAAACGGATATTTGCAAATGTTCCGCGAATCATTACTTCGTGATTTCCACGTCTTGAACCGTAAGAATTGAAATCTTTACGATCAACTCCATTGCTCTCCAGATACTTACCGGCAGGTGAATCAGCTTTGATATTTCCAGCTGGTGAAATGTGATCTGTTGTCACAGAGTCACCAAGAATTGCTAAGACACGTGCTCCGGCAATATCTGTTACCGGCTTCGGTTGCGCCGGCATACCATCAAAGTACGGAGGTTTACGGACATAGGTTGATTTTGGATCCCAATCAAATGTCTTTCCAGTTGGAGTATCAAGTGACTTCCAGCGGTGATCGCCTTCAAAGACAGATGAATAATCTTTCTTAAACATCTCAGATGAGATAGAGGAATCAATGACTGATTGAATCTCCGCCTCTGTTGGCCAGATATCTTTCAAAAGCACTGGGTTACCCTCTTTATCGGTTCCCAGAGCATCTTTTTCAAAATCGTGGTTCATCGTGCCAGCTAAGGCATAGGCAACAACCAAAGGTGGTGAAGCGAGGTAATTCATCTTCACATCTGGACTAATGCGTCCTTCAAAATTTCTGTTTCCTGAGAGCACTGCCGAGACTGCAAGATCGTTCTCGTTAACTGCCTTGCTAATTTCAATAGGTAGCGGTCCAGAGTTACCAATACAGGTAACGCAGCCGTAGCCCACAAGGTTAAATCCAAGTGCTTCCATATATTGGGTAAGTCCAGAACGATCGTAGTAATCGGTCACTACTTTAGAACCAGGGGCCAAAGTGGTCTTTACCCAAGGCTTTGATTTAAGTCCCTTCTCTACTGCCTTCTTGGCTAGCAGGGCGGCGCCAATCATCACAGATGGGTTGGAAGTATTTGTGCACGATGTAATCGATGCAATGACAACATCACCATTTTTAATTGTGGTTGCGCTAGCTCCAACATGTACTGGATACGCTTCTTTTCCAGTCTTATCCGTGAAATAGGTAGGAAGAATTTTCTCAAATGAACGCTTTGAGTCGGTCAGGGAGATGCGATCTTGCGGGCGCTTTGGCCCTGCAATTGATGAAACAACTTTTGAGAGATCTAGTTCAATATTCTCTGAAAAGCGTGGTGATACTGATGGGTCATGCCACATGCCTTGTGCCTTTGCGTACTGTTCAACGAGCGCTACCTGCTCATCGCTCCGTCCAGTAAGTCGTAGGTAGCGAAGTGTCTCTTCATCGATAGGGAACATGGCACAAGTTGATCCGTACTCTGGCGACATATTTCCAATGGTTGCGCGATTGGCCATCGGTACCGAGACCACACCGGGTCCGTAGAACTCAACAAACTTTCCAACTACTCCGTGCTTACGCAGCATCTCAGTAATTGTGAGCGCCAAATCTGTCGCAGTTGTTCCCACAGAAAGCTGGCCCGAGAGCTTGAATCCGACAACGCGTGGAATCAACATCGAAACTGGTTGTCCAAGGAGTGCAGCCTCGGCCTCAATGCCACCAACGCCCCAGCCAAGAACTCCAAGTCCGTTGACCATCGTCGTGTGGGAATCGGTACCAACAACAGTGTCTGGATATGCACGCAGCACTCCATCGATAGTCCGTGTCATAACCACGCGAGCTAGGTACTCAATATTTACTTGGTGCACAATGCCTGTTCCTGGTGGAACTACTTTGAATTCATCAAAGGCGCCCTGGCCCCATCGCAGGAATCGGTAGCGCTCATGATTGCGTTCGTAGTCAATATCTGTGTTCTTCTCAAAAGAATCGTTGGTGCCAAAGAAATCGGCAATGACAGAGTGATCGATAACTAACTCAGCCGGAGCGAGTGGGTTTACCTTGCTTGGGTCTCCCCCAAGATCGACAATCGCTTCGCGCATAGTGGCCAGGTCAACAACACATGGAACGCCTGTGAAATCCTGCAGGATCACGCGAGCGGGAGTAAATTGAATTTCAGTATCTGGCTCAACCGATGGATCCCACTGCGCAAGAGCCTTGATGTGATCGGCAGTGATATTTGCGCCATCTTCAGTGCGCAATAAATTCTCTAAAAGTACTTTGAGTGAGAAGGGCAGACTCTTAGCACCTTCTACAGCTGAGATATCAAAGATTTCAAAATCTTTACCACCAACAGTGAGATTTCTCTTGGTTCCCAATGAATTCTTACTCATCATGCAACTTCCTTCAGTGAATTTATCTTGACGTCAAGATACCTTATTGGCGACAAATCTGGCAACACATTCGATGTGATGTGTCATGGGAAAGAGGTCGAAGGCACGTATTTTTTCTAGCGTGTAACCATAGTCACGTAAGTAAGCGGTATCCCTGGCCAACGCCGCCGGGTCGCACGCCACATAGATTATCGCGCGCGGAGCAATCCGTGCACAATTTTCCATCACTTCTTTCCCGGCACCCTCTCGCGGAGGATCTAAGACAATGACATCTGCCTGCGTAAATCGAGTAATGGCCTTAGCAACATCGGCGGTAATCACGGTGACATTGCTGTTGCCGGCAAAATTACTACTCGCATCAGCTGTTGCAGCTTTGCTGCCCTCGACGATATCAACAGAGCCTTCTTCTCCAACTAGTGGCGCAATGGCTGCAGCAAATAGCCCCACTCCCCCATATAGATCTAGCACATGGTCTCCTGGTTGGAGCTCTGAGAATTCGATGACGACTTCGCTAAGAACGCGGGGTGCATCCTTATGGCTCTGCCAAAAAGATTTCTGACTTACGTTAAATACTTTCTCACCCACGCGATAGTGGGCGATATCAGGACCATCAGAAAGTCGCATCGGTGACTCATCACGAGAATTTGCGGTAGCGATTGTGCGTTCGCCAGTGTTAGATATTGAAATCTCCAAGCGTTGATCGCCTTTGACTCCTCGCTGGGCTAGCTCTGCGAATTTCATTTCCGGAACGAGAATTCTGCAATCATCTACTGGGGTTACTTTATGGCTACGTGCTTGATAGAAACCTAAGGCACCGCTCTTAGTTGAGTGCGCTGAACAACGGGTGCGCCAGCCAAGGGGCGCGCTCACCTCTTCTACTTCAACAGTAATCTCCATCTTCGCAATCCGAGAAAATTGTTCAGAAATTACTTCGCTCTTGAGCTCTCGCTGGCGAGCAGGTGATATATGTTGGAAATCGCAGCCACCACAACCAAGCCTGTGCGCATATCTACACGGCGCCGTGACGCGGTCCGCCGATGGTGTCATTACTTCCACAACGTCAGCTCGATTAAAGCTGGCACCCACACTTGTTACTTCTATCTCAACAGATTCACCTGGAATCGCATGGCGAACGAAGATCACCGCGCCCTCATGGCGTGCGATGAAGTGGCCGCCATGGGCGACCTTTTCAATCTCGACCCTTATCCTTGCCCCCACCTCGATGCTCGCTTTCTTGGGTGATGACATAGCCCTTAGCGTAGTCGAGATAAATATCCGCAAGAGTAGTAAGTTATTCCCGTGCACGTAGTCATCATGGGTTGCGGACGAGTCGGTTCATCTTTGGCGACCGCCCTAGAAGCGGCAGGACACTCAGTAGCCATCATTGATCAATCAAAAGAAGCTTTCCGTCGACTCGGTTCAGATTTTAAGGGTCGCACTATTCTCGGAGTTGGCTTCGATCGTGACACTTTACTTGAGGCAGGAATCGATGGCGCTGATGCATTTGCTGCCGTGAGTAATGGTGATAATTCAAATATTTTAGCTGCCCGCGTTGCCCGCGAGAATTACGGTGTCACCAATGTTGTTGCCCGCATTTATGACCCAGGTCGAGCTGAAATTTATCAGCGCTTAGGTATTCCAACAGTGGCAACTGTTATCTGGGCCAGTGATCAAATTCTTCGCAGAATCCTTCCAGGTGGAGCTCGTTCAGAATGGCGCGATGCCACAGGCACGGTTCAACTCCTAGAAGTGCACCCGCATCTGAATTGGTATGGACGTCCGATCTCTGAACTTGAAACAGCAACCGAGTCACGCGTGGCTTTCCTTACTAGGTTAGGTGAAGCACTTATCCCGGGCGAGCACACCGTCTTACAAGATGGAGACTTAGTCCATATGACTATTCTCGATGAACAATTGCCAATTGCTGAAGCAGTCTTAGCGAAAGGCCCAGGTGCATAAGTAATGAGAATTGCTATTGCAGGTGCTGGGAATGTGGGACGAGCCATTGCTCGCGAACTTCTTGATAATGGCCACCAAGTTCTTCTGATTGACCGCGATCCAAAGGCTTTAAAGATTGATTCTGTGCCTGATGCTGAGTGGTTAATGGCAGATGCTTGTGAGATCGCATCCCTAGATAACGCTCAGCTCAATAATTGTCAGGTATTAGTTGCCGCTACCGGTGATGACAAGGTCAATCTCGTCGCATCACTTTTGGGAAAGACTGAGTACGGAGTTCCTCGAGTTGTCGCTCGAATCAATCACCCAAAGAATGAATGGCTCTTTGATCAATCATGGGGTGTTGACGTCGCTGTATCTACTCCACGAATTATTGCCGCACTCGTTGAAGAGGCTGTCAGCGTGGGAGATGTTGTAAGACTATTCTCATTTAGAAAAGGCCAGGCAAACCTGGTGGAAATCACCTTGCCAGATTCTTCAATTTGCATAGGAAAAACAATCGAAGAAGTAGAGCTTCCGGAAGATGCATCACTTGCGGCAATCGTGCGAGATGGGCGGGTAATCTCACCAACACCAAGTGATCTCTTTATCGCTGGCGATGAACTACTTTTTGTCGCTTCCACTGAAGCTGAAGATAAAATCAGAGATTGCTTTATCGCTCGTTCTTAAGGCTTGACTGTCGGAACCCGGCGAATAATGAGCCAAGAACCATAGGCGGTAGCAATAAAGAACGGATATCCCATTGCTAGATTCACTGTTCCAAGCAGATTGACATTGCCGCTTCTATAAATTGGATACTGCACTGCAATTCGTGTGAAGAACATTCCGACCCAGAGCCAGCTTGCCTGCACATATGCACGCTTACGCTCTGGATGATTTCGCCAGAGTAAGTTCTCACCAAGAATTGGTCCCAGCATCAAGCCAAGAATCGGCCAACCAGCCAGGTTTGCAATCAGATAAACAGTTCCATATCCAAGATTGGTCAGTAACTTTGGAATATAGAGATCTGTTGCATTGCCCGTTCTACTCGCGAACCCGGCACAGATCAGTGCACCAACAAATCCACTGAGGGCATGTTGCACTGTATTGCGCTTGGCTAAGCGAATAATGGTTAGAAGTGCAGACACAGCAATAGATGCAATAAGAGCAGTCTGCAAGTCCTTTCGCAGATTAAATACCACTAAAAAGGTTACGGAAGGGATTCCTGAATCAATCAGCCCCTTCTTGCCACCAAAGGCAGAAATGACCTTATCTCTATCTTCAGCTGAGTTCATCTGATTATCGTTGCTCATACTCTACCCGTTGACCCAAATCCGCCTTCGCCGCGACCCGAACCTGGCAGTGCATCGACTTCAACAAACTCTGCTCGTTCTACTTTTTGAAATACCAACTGCGCAATGCGATCTCCACGTTTGAAGCTGACACTTTCGTGGGGATCGTGATTGATCAAGATGCATTGGAGTTCGCCGCGAAATCCCGCGTCAACTGTGCCTGGCGCGTTGACCATAGTGACCCCATGTTTAATTGCCAAGCCAGAGCGCGGGTGTACTAGTGCGACATACCCATCGGGAAGAGCGATGGCGATTCCTGTTGGCACCAGTGCTCGCTCCCCCGGCTGCAATGTGATGTCAATACGAGAGACGATATCGGCTCCCGCATCTCCACCTTTGGAGTATTTCGGAAGCGGCAGATCTGGATCGAGTCT
>Ga0209296_1000167_pt1 | contig 57639 bp, 42 predicted proteins | sample S_130206_EF_Meta_FD_187319 | JGI IMG/M metagenome (GOLD analysis project Ga0209296, IMG submission 187319) | Freshwater microbial communities from Lake Simoncouche, Canada to study carbon cycling - S_130206_EF_MetaG (SPAdes) (version 2) | ecosystem: Environmental > Aquatic > Freshwater > Lake ...
GTGCCAGTAGACCGCCCCACGGGTCACGCCGGCTTCCTTCGCCACGTGATCCAGCGAGGTATTCGTGACCCCGTCGCGACTAAAGACCTGCCGGGCGCATTCGACGATTCGGTGACGAGTCAGGGCGGCCTCTGCTTTGGTCTTGCGAGCCATGGTGGGGTAAATAGATTTACATACATGTCTGTATGTAAATCTGGGGCTGTCGAGGTCCTTCTCTCTTTCTCCCTGCTAGCGGTCCTGTCTGGCTGCAAGCCGGCCGAGGCTCCGGTCATGCCTCCGCCCGCGGTGAATCTCCAAGTTGTGAACCCGGCTCCCGTGCCCCAGGTCGTCGAGCTGACCGCCCAGGTCGAGGGTAGTCGCGAGGTCGAGGTCCGCGCCCGCGTCACGGGTATCCTGCTCGCCCAGTCTTACCAGGAAGGTGCCGCCGTGAAGGCCGGCGACCTGCTCTTCAAAATCGACCCGGCTCCCTATGAGGTAGCGCTGTCGCTGGCCAAGGCCCAACTCCTTCAGGAGAAGGCCCGCTTCGAGCAGGCTTCGGCCGAAGCTGTCCGTCAGGCCGCCTTGCTCAAGGCGAACGCCGCGAGCGCCAAGGAGGCCGCCGACAGCAAGTCGACCGCCGCCGCCGCTGAAGCTGCCCGCGATGTCGCCGCCGCCAAGGTGCGCGCCGCCGAGCTGGACCTTTCCTATTGCGAAGTGCGCGCACCGATTGCCGGCTTCACGGGTCGCCTGAATCGCTCTGAAGGTTCGCTTGTGTCGCCTGGTGCCGAGAGCCTGCTCACCACCGTCGTACAGCGAGACCAGGTCTGGGTGCGCTTCGGCCTTTCCGAGCAGCAGTTCGCGCGTCTCTTCCAAGGCGAGGCCTCCGCCGCTGCGCAAGCCGCTGTCGAGGTCCTGCTGCCGGACGGATCCGCTTATCCCGTCGCCGGTAAGGTGAACTTCGTCGCCGCCCAGGTCGAATCCCGCCTCGGCACCGTGCAGATGCGCGCCGAGTTCGCGAACCCGAAGGCCGTGCTCTTGCCTGGACAGTACGTGCGTGTGCGCATCCGCGGTCGCACCTTGCCCGCTGCGTTTGTCATTCCCTCCGCCGCACTAATGCAGTCGACGCAGGGGCGTTTCGTCTGGCTTGCCGACGACAAGAATCTCGCCGTCATGGCCCCGGTGGTCGTCGACGAGATTACCGGACCGATTGCCGTGATCCTGAGCGGCCTCAAGGCCGGCGACCGTCTGGTCACCGACAACCTTCAGAAAGTCCGACCCGGCGCGCCCGTCGTGCCGCGTCCCGCTGTTGTCACTCCTTCCGCCAAGTAAAGCACCCCGATGTCCTGGGAATTCTTCGTCCGTCGGCCCATCTTCGCGTCCGTCCTCTCGCTGATCATCGTGTTGGCGGGCCTGCTCGCGTTCAAGGTGCTGCCCGTCGCGCAGTATCCCCAGATTGCTCCGCCCGTCGCCACCATCACCGTCTCGTACCTCGGCGCCTCGGCCGAGACCTTGATCAAGACTGTCGCCGCGCCGATCGAAGAGGAGATTAACGGCACCGATAACCTGCTGTATTATTCCTCCAACGCGTCGTCGACGGGCCTGCTGACAATCAACGTCACCTTCGAGCCCGGCTCGGACCCCGACCTCTGCATCATCAATCTCACGAACCGCGTGAAGATCGCGGAGTCGCGCCTACCCGACGATGCGCGCCGCCTGGGCGTCATTGTGAAGAAGCGTTCCAACGATATCCTCATGGCGATGTCGGTCATCTCACGCGACGGCACGCGTGATTCGATCTACCTCAGCAATTACGCCTCCATTAATCTCGTCGACGAGATCAAGCGCGTCCCCGGGGTCGGCGACGCCGGCGTGTTCGGCGCCCGCGACTACTCGATGCGCGTCTGGCTGCAGCCGGACAAGATGTCTCGTCTCGGCGTGACCACAGGAGACGTGACCAAGGCCATCCGCGCGACGAACAACCAGTACGCCGCCGGCCGCCTCGGTCAGGAGCCGACGCCCGACGGCCAGGCTTTTTCCGTCCCGATCATCACCGCCGGCCGCCTCTCGACGCCGGAAGAGTTCGGCGAGATCATCATTCGCTCCGCCGGCGCCGCCGGCACGCTGCGTCTGCGCGACGTGGCCCGCCTCGAGCTCGGCGCCCAGAGCTACGAGCAGCAGGCGACGCTCGACGGCAAGACCGCCGTCGGCATCCGCATCTTCCTCGCCCCTGGCGCCAATGCGTTGGACGTCGCCGACGCCGTGAAGGCCAAGGTCGCCGCGCTGTCGAAGCGCTTCCCGGCTGGCGTCGACTACGAGATTCCCTTCGATACCACGCGCTTCGTGAAGGCCTCCATCGCCGAGGTCGAGCACACGCTCTTCGAGGCCGGCATCCTCGTCGTCTTGGTCGTCTTCCTCTTCCTCGGCAGCTGGCGCGCGACCCTGATCCCGATGCTCGCCGTGCCGGTCTCACTCATCGGTACCTTCGCGGGCCTGTGGCTCTTCGGCTTCGGCATCAATACCCTGACGCTCTTCGCCATGGTGATCGCCATCGGCATCGTCGTGGACGACGCGATCGTGATGCTCGAGAATGTCGAGCGCCTGATGCATGAGAAGGGCATGTCGCCGTTCGACGCCGCGATCGCCTCCGTGCGTGAGGTCGGCGGCGCGATCATCGCGATTGTGCTCGTGCTTGTCTCGGTCTTCCTGCCGGTCGCCTTCCTCGGCGGCATCGCCGGCGCCCTCTACCGTCAGTTCGCCATCACCGTGGCCGTGGCCGTCGTGATCTCGGGCTTCGTCGCCCTGACCCTCACGCCCGCGCTGTGCGCCCTGATTCTGCGTCCGCGCGACGCCGAGGCTCCGTACGGCAACGCTTTCCTCCGCTGGTTCGAGGCGCGTTTCAATGCGGTCGCCGCCTGGCATGGTCGCACCGTGCGCTGGCTGCTCGGTCACCCCAAGGCCGCCCTGGGAATCTTCCTCGCGATCCTCGCGGCCAACGTTGTGCTCATTCGCCTGATTCCGCGGGGTTTCATCCCGTCGGAAGATCAAGGTTACGTCCTCGGCGTGGTCTCGCTGCCCGATGGTGCGAGCGTCTCGCGCACCCGTACCTACATGGCGGAGATCGTGCCTGAGATCATGGCCACGCCCGCACCGAAGAGCGAGGTGTTCCACGCCTTCGCCATCAGCGGCTTCGACCTCATCGGCGGCGGCGAGAAGACCAACGCCGGGACGATTTTCATTCCGCTGATCCCGTGGGACCAGCGCAAATACAGTTCGGAACAACTCAGCGGCATGCTCACCGGAGCGGCCGCCAAGTCCAGCAAGGGTATGTGCTTCGTCGTGAACCCTCCGCCGATCCGTGGCATCGGCTCCGCCGGCGGCTTCGAATTCTATCTCCAGGCGCGCGATGACGACGATCCCGCAAAGCTCGGCAAGGTGCTCGACGGCCTCCTGGCTGCCCTGCGCAAGCGCCCCGAACTCACGGGCATCAACACCTTCTATCGCACGACCGTCCCGCAATACGCCGCGGACGTCGACCAGGTGCGCGCAGCCGCCCTCGGGATTCCTTTGCCCGAGATCTACGACGCGCTCCAGACCACGATTGGTTCGGTCTACGTCAACGACTTCACCCGTGCCGGCCGAACCTATCGCGTGCTCATGCAGTCGGAGCCTTCCGACCGCATGGCGTTGAAGGACATCGGTCGCGTGCATGTGCGCGCCAATGACGGCGCCATGGTGCCGCTGACCTCGCTCGTGACCGTGCGCGAAAGTTACGGCCCCGACCAGATCGAGCGTTACCAGGGCTTCGTCGCCGCGCGCGTCATCGGCGGTAGCGTCCCGGGCGTGAGCTCGAGCGATGCGTTGCGCATCGTCGAGGAGACCGCGGCGGAGAACCTACCGCCCGGCTATGAGCTCGATTGGACCGCGCAGGCCCTGCAGGAGAAACGTTCGGCCTCCTCGGCCGTGCCGGCGTTCTCGATGGCGCTGCTGATGGTGTTCCTGATCCTCGCCGCCCTTTATGAGAAGTGGTCGCTCCCCGTGGGCGTCATCCTCACCGTGCCGTTCGCGCTTCTCGGCGCGCTCGTCGCGATTTTCGTCCGCGGCAGCGCCAACGATATCTACTTCCAGATCGGCCTCGTGACGCTCATCGGCCTCGCGGCCAAGAACGCCATCTTGATCGTCGAGTTCGCCGTCAAGGCACGCGACGAGGGCAAGAACGCCGCCGAAGCGGCGATCGAGGCGGCCCGCATCCGTTTCCGTCCGCTTGTCATGACCTCCATGGCCTTCGTGCTCGGGGTCGTCCCGCTCGTCATCGCCGCCGGCGCTGGGGCCGGCGCCCGCCGCTCGATGGGTACGGGCGTCTTCGGTGGCATGCTCTTCGATACCTTTGTGGCCACGCTCTTCATCCCTCTGTTCTTTAAAGTCCTCACCGGCGACCGCAAGGAGCCCCGCGCATGAGCAAGACCTTGTCCCTGGCGCTGCTCACCTGCCTTCTCACCGCCTGCGCGGTGGGGCCAGATTATCAGCGTCCCGCGCTGCCGTCCGCCGCGTCCTTTCCGGAAGGGAAGGGTGGCCGCGCGACCATCGCTTCCGACTGGTGGGTCGGTCTGGGCGACGCCCGTCTGACCGAGCTCGTCGAGCAGGCGCTTAAGAATAATACCGATGTCCGGATCGCTGCTAGTCGCGTCGAGGAGGCTGCGGCCGGCCTCGCCGACGTTGCCGGCGCGCAGTTACCGGCGATCACCGCTGGCGGCAGCGCCACGCGCAACGTGGTCAGCAACGACGCCTATACCTCGATCTCGTCGTTTGGCCGGACCCGTAACGATTTTACCGCCGGCCTTTCCACGACCTTCGAGCTCGATTTCTGGGGCAAGCTGCGTCGCGCGAGCGAAGCGGCCCGGGCCCAGCTGCTGAGCGCCAATGAAGCCCGCCATCAGGTCGAGCTCGGCGTCGTCTCGTCCGTCGTGAAGGCCTACGCCTTGGTCCGTTCCGCGGACGTCCAGCAGGCTTCTGCCCAGGAACTCCTCGCTGTCCGCGACGAAGAACTTCGCATCATTCAGCAGCGCACCCAGGTCGGCGCCGCCGGCGCCAACGAGATTGCGCAAGCTGAAGTCGTCCGCTCGGCTGCGGTATCGGCGCTTTCCGACGCCCGTCGTTCGCGTGCGCAGGCCGAGCATCTCCTCGGTTTCCTCGTCGGTACGCCTGACCTCGTGCTGAAGACCCAACTCACCGCGCAGGGTACGACGCCGCCACCGCCGGCTACGGGCCTGCCCGCTGAGCTCCTGCGTCGTCGTCCTGATGTCGTCGCCGCCGAGCAGGCGCTGATCGCCGCCAACGCCCGCATCGGTTACGCCAAGGCCGCCTACTTCCCGACCTTCTCGCTCACCGGCGCCGTCGGTGCCGAGAGCAAGGAGTTCACCTCGGTCTTCGGTCAGGGCAACGGCACGTCGTTACTGGGCTTGAATATGAGCGTGCCGATCTTCGATTTTGGTCGCACCACCGCCAAGGTGGACCTCGCTATCGCGGCCCAGCATCAGGCCGCCGCGAGCTATGAGAAGGCCGTCCTGAATGCTTTCCGTGAGGTGCGCGACGCGTTATCCGACGTCCGTGAGACCACGGCGTCGGCGCAGGCCGCCGCCCGTCGCGAGCAGGCCGCCCGGGATGCTTTCCGCATCGCGCAGGAGCGCCGGAAACAGGGTCAGCTTGACCCCTTGGAGTTTCTGGCCGCTCGCCGGCTGCTGGCCGAATCGCAGGTCGCTGTTGCACGGGTCCGCTTGGATCGGCTCGGCGCCCAGGTTGATCTCGTCAAGGCGCTCGGTGGCGCCCGCCCCGACATCGTTCCCGCCAAGTAGCCGTTCGGCTGGGATTGCCAATCACGCCACGTTGCGGTGAGGTGGGGTATGCCTGCCCAGCCTGAGCTCTGGTCTGAACTCGCCGCTGCGATGTCGGCGGACCGTTTCCTGCTGGTCGGCACCTTGGTCTTCTTCGCCGCCGTCGCGCATGCGTTCCTGTGTCCATCGATCGCGCGGGCCGCGCAGGTCGCGGAGAAGCAGGGAGGACTCAAGGGTGCGGCGCTGCACCTGCTCGGCGAAGTCGAGGCCGTTTTCGGCCTCTGGGCAATCGTGCTTTTCCTCCTGATGGTCTGCTGGCCGGGTAAGGGATGGGCTTTCGCGACGCGTTACGTCGAGAGCGGCGAATACGTGGCCACCGTCGCGGACGGCCCGTCCAAGTTCGTCGAACCTCTTTTCGTCTTCGTCATCATGGTCATGGCCGCATCGAAGCCCGTGATGGCGTTGGCGGCGGGTCTGCTTGGACGGGTCGGACGCATCTTCGGTGGTTCACCGACCGCGCATTGGTTCGTCGTGCTCACCCTCGCGCCGTTGCTCGGGTCGCTGATCACCGAACCCGCCGCGATGACAATCGGGGCCATGCTGCTTTCGGCCCAATTCTATCGGCTTAAACCCTCCGAGTCTTTGCGTTACGCCACGCTCGCTTTGCTGTTCGTCAACGTCTCCGTCGGCGGCGCGCTGACGCATTTCGCCGCGCCGCCCGTCGTGATGGTCGCCGCGAAATGGGGCTGGGGTCTGAAGGAAGTCTTCGCGCATTTCGGCGTCGCCGCGCTCGTCTCGATCCTGCTTTCGAACCTCACTTACCTGATCTGGTTCCGCCGCGAGTTCGCGACACTCAAGGGGGCGGCGGAGAAGGGTGCGGACGATCCGTCGATACCGGCTTGGGTTGTGGTCTTCCATCTCGCCTGCATGGTCTGGACGGTCCTGATGCTCACTGAGCATCGTCCGGTCCTGATGCTTGGTGGTTTCTTGGTTTTCCTGGCGTTCACCACGGCGACCTCTCGCTGGCAGCCCGCGCCCGGGCTGCGCGGACCAGCGCTCGTCGGTTTCTTCCTGGCCGGACTTGTCGTGCTTGGGGGCGTCCAGGGGTGGTGGATTTCGCCGGTCCTTGGGCGGATGGGGGAGGGCGCTTTACTCGCCGTGTCGACTTTCCTGACGGCCTTCAATGACAACGCCGCGGTCACTTATCTGGCCTCGCAGGTTCCGGCCTTCTCGTTGGCCGGCCCGGAGGCGGAGGCCCTGCGGCATGCCGTTTTGGCCGGAGCTTTGGCGGGGGGTGGTCTGACCGTCATCGCCAATGCGCCCAACCCAGCTGGCCAATCGATTCTTTCCCCGTGGTTTTCTGGTGGGGTTTCGGCTTGGAGGCTATTCCTCTGGGCGGCGATGCCCACCTGTCTGGCCCTTGGGTGCTTCATTTGGCTAAAGTGACGGGGGTGGGTGGCTAAAGAGGGCGGTTTTGACTGTTCAACCGGGCTAGGGAGCCCGTAGAATAGTTTTTCCCTAATCCCACCCCTTTTTTCATGACCCCCCGTCGTCGAGCTGGCTTTACCTTGATCGAACTTCTGACCGTGATTTCCATCATCGGCTTGCTGGCCGCCATGCTTTTCCCGGCCATCTCGGGCATCCGTAAGCGCGCTCGTCAGGCCTCGGCCACGACCGCCTTCACCCAGTGGGCCGGCGCCATCACCCGTTATAAGCAAGTCTACGGGTATTATCCGAACATCGGTGGCGGTGTGCCTGACGCCACCAAGGATACGCTTCATCAGCTCGAGACTTCTACCGCCGTGAACCGCAGTTTTGTTATGGCCCTTTCCGGCCGTCAGCCGACGGGGACGGCGATGAGTGCAAATGATCGGAAGCTCCTGAACAGGAACGCCGAAGAGTTTTGCTCCTTCGGCAAGGATGACTTCGAGGACCCCACTAACTTCAGTGACAACAGCATGCTCGTTGATCGATTCGGTAACCGCAACATTCGCCTCATCTTCGATACGGATAACAACACCAGTATCCGCAACATCAGCGTGCCCGCCGGCGTCTTCTCCATGCCGGAGGAGATCCGTGGCGCCGCCGCGACGACTGGGATTCCGGCCCGCATCATCATTTATACCACTGACCTCGACAACGACTTCAACTCTCTCGACGGCCTGGGTGCTTCTGATTTCGCCCAGGTCCTCGCTATCCAATAATGTCCGTCCGCTCCATCGCCCGTAAGGGCTTCACGTTGGTCGAGCTCCTGGTCGTCATCACGATCATCCTGCTCATCTCCTCGTTGTTCCTCGGTCTCTCGCCGGGTGACGGGGGAGGTCTGCCCGCGGGCCAGCGTCTCATTGCTTCGTCCATCCGCACCGTGCGGGCGATGGCGCTCATGAGCCGTGGTCCGGGCAACGGCGGCGTCACCTACTGCGGTCGCTATCGTCTGCTCATCCTGAACGACCCTGACGACGAGGTGAATCACCTCCGACAGTTCGTCATCGCCGTCGGCGGCGTCAGCTCGGCGGACCTTGGCGGCGTCGATCCGTCCACGATCACCAAGACCGCTGTCACTCCCTATAAATGGTTCTCGCCTGAGCCGGCGCAACTGCTGCCTACCGGGGTGCTGTTTGTTCCGCCCGCTTCTGACACGCAGACGACGATGGCCTTGGCTGTCGCTGGCAACACCCGCCGCAGTATCATCGGCCAGTTGGCGGATAATGTGCCCGCGAGCACCTATGATTCGCCGATTAGCACGCCTCCTTGGATGGTCTATGCGCCGACCAATCAGCCCATGACGCTGACCGACCAGACGCTGGATTATAATGGGAAAACATGGTTTTATATCGAGCTGCAGGGCTCCGGCGCCTCCAATCACTTGGGCCGCGTCCTCATCGTCCTGGCACAAGGAATCGTGCGCAACGTCGGCAGCAAGAAGGCCGTCATCGAAGCCTCCTCGGAGAATAAGTTCGCCGCGATTTCCCTTCGACCCAACGGCGATGTCTCGATGACCCTTGATGCCGACGAAATGGACAAGGCGAAGTAATCTCCCTTTATTACGATGAACCCTCCCCGCAACCCTCCGTCCAGCCGATCAGGTTTCTCCCTGATTGAAGTGACGCTCGCCATCGGCATCGTCGGCGTCGCGATCCTCTCGCTGGTCGGCATCCTTGGTTCCACCTTCCAGCAAGTCGATGAGATCATGCAGACCAATCGGGCCCTTTCCGGCGTCGCGCGTCTCATCGGCGCCTTGGATAACCCTCGCTCGATCGTCTACCTCGACGCGGCCGGCGAGAAGGTCCCGTTCAACAGCAAGTACCTGATGGATTCGGGACTGCCGCTGGACGGAGGTAATCCGTCCGTCTCCAACTTCGACATCGCTTACCGCCTCCTGAAAGACGCCCGCGATAACGGAGATAACGCGGTGTGGCTTTACGTCTACGAACGTAAGATTGTCAGCTTCGAGAACGACAAGAAGGACGGCGAAAACAACTACGCTCTGTTCTCCAATCCTTCGATGATCGAAGTGGCCTACTGCAGCGGCAACAATCTCTCCTTGGAGGCCTTTGCCGGTCGCAATATCATCGGTGCGCCGATGCGCGTGCGTCTCTCGCTTTCGAAGCTGCTGGTCGGTCAGCGCCCGACGATCACCCTCGCGACCCTGGAGCCTTCGTCGACCAAGGTCGCCGCACCGCCTTGGTCGTCCTCGCCGATCCCTGCCACGCCCAGCGAGTATGCGCTAGCCTATCTGCCGGTCGTCGCCGAATTCTTCCCGCACGATTATAGCCCCTACGATAGCTTCAAGACGAAGTCCGACCCACCCTTGCTCGTCCAAAATATCGTTATCAGCCGATGAACCCCTTCGCCCGAAAAATCCGAGCCGGTTTCACCCTCCTCGAAGTGATGGTCTCCACGGCCATCATGGTCATCATCGTCCTGACGGTCGTGACCATCGCCTCCGACACATTGCGTGTCTACGATCGAGCCGTCGCCGACCTCTCGACCCAATCCGAGGCGCGCGGCGCCTTGGATGCCATGGAGAATGACTTCTCGACGGCCATGATTCGCGCCGACGGACGCTGCTGGATGGAGATCGTCGTGCCGGGTTCCGGCGCCGTCATCGGCCTCCCTCCCACGGTTGGTAATCTCCAGGCCGCCGATCATCCGATCGTGATGCTCTTCGGCGCTCCGCCTGATCGCCCGCGCTGGACTCCGGGGGCAGGTCGCACCGCTCTGCGCGGCGATGTCTGCGCCATCGCCTACCGGATCGGACAGCGCTCTCCTTTCGATGCTCCCGGCGAAAAAATCCAGCAGGTCTATGGCGTCTACCGCACCATCATCGACTCTGAGAACACCTTTGTCGACGCGCTGCCGTTGATCCTTAACTCGAACATCGACGCTCCCAAGTCACCTTGGGATTACTGGTCCGTCTCCCGTCGCTTCACCAATTATTCCAAGCTGCCCAACCCCGATTATGAAACGCGTGCGCTGATCGACGGTAGCATCGCGAGCGCGACCCCGTGCTGGACGATGGACGAGAACAACTTTATCGCCTCGAACGTTGTCGCGATGAACTTGGTCTTCTGGGGGACTTCCTCTTTGCCCGCCACCGCCGGAAATGCAACTCAGGCGGCCGACGCCAATTTCCTCAAGGATCCGTTGGCACGGCAGCCGCAGGTGCTACGTCCGGTCGTCTTGGTGGGTAAGTCAGACGACAAGTCTGCGCTGACGGCATCCAAGGGCGGATATCTTGCGATGTTCAAGGCCGGCCAAGGGGTTGCCAAGAGCCTGACCCAGCCGCCTGTGGCAAGCGATGTCGCCCTTCGGTTTGCGCCGAATGCCGCGCCCACGGTCCCGATGCCGACTCCTGGGGCGTGGCCGAATATCCATCCTTTCGATTACTATAGCTCACGCCTCCGCGTTTATGCCGATCGCATGTATCCGGACAGTTTGCCCCTAAAGCCCACTTCGACGACTTGGCTGCCTTATCTGCCTTATTCCCTTAAGGCCGTGGAAGTCTCGATCACCGTCCTCACGCCGGATGGCTCCAAGGAGCTACGCGGTCTGCAGATGCTCAACGATAACCAGAAAGTGCCCGACGCCGACTTCAAGCGTATCGTCTACATCTACGGACGTAACTACACGCGTTACATCCGCGTGCTGTCGAACGGCGGTTGAGTGATCTGAGTATGGACCAACAAAAAGGGGCGCCAATCAGCGCCCCTTTTTGTTTTATGGTCAGCGTGCTTACTCCGAGTAGACGCCCATCGCGCGGAACTTCGCGTAGCGCATCGCGATCAGCTTTTCCGGCGAAGCCTTCGAGAGGTCGGCGAGCGAATCGCGCAGGGTCTTGCGGATGGCGGAGCCGGTGGCGGCCGGGTCTTCTTGGGCGCCGCCGAGCGGTTCCTTCACGACGCCGTCGACGACACCGAGCTTGAGGAGATTGGGGGCGTCGAGGCGCAGGGCTTCGGCGGCCTTCGGGGCGTGCGTGCGGTCCTTGAAGAGGATCGCAGCGCAGCCTTCGGGGGAGATGACGGAGTAGTAGGCGTTCTCGAGGATATAGACCTTGTTCGAGACGGCGATGCCGAGGGCTCCGCCGGAACCGCCTTCGCCGATGACGAAGGTGATGATTGGGACGCCGAACTGGCTCATCTCGCGGAGATTGACCGCGATGGCTTCGGCGACGTGGCGCTCTTCGGAACCGATGCCGGGGAAGGCGCCGGGGGTATCGACGAGGGTGATGATCGGGAGGCCGAAGGTGTGGGCCATCTTCATCAGGCGAAGGGCCTTGCGGTAGCCTTCAGGATTCGGGCAGCCGAAGTTGCGGCGGAGGTTTTCCTTGGTGTCGCGGCCTTTCTGCTGGCCGAGGACCATGACCGGACGGCCTTCGAAGAACGCCGTGCCGCCGACGATGGACTCGTCATCCATGTAGAGGCGGTCGCCATGCAGCTCCTGGAAGTCGTCGAACAGCATACCGATGTAGTCCAGGGAGTAGGGGCGACGGGGGTGGCGGGCCAGCTGGACGCGCTGCCAGGGGTTCAGGTTGCCGTAGACCTCGCGGCGGGTCTGCTCCATCTTGATCTCGAGGGACTTGACCTCCTTGGAAACGTCCATCCCGGCGGACTCGGAGGAGGCGCGGAGGGAGTTTATCTTGTCCTCGAGCTCCCGGAGGGGCTTTTCGAATTCGAGGGTGAAGCGGGCCTTGGGCGCGGACATGGGCCGTAAGTTGGAGAAACGGGAGGGGTAGGGCAATGGAATTGGGCCGAAGAAGGGGGAGGGCCAGGGCTAGGGATAGGGCTAGAATGAAGGAGAATGCCCCTAAATTGGGGTGGGGATAGGGGGGGTAGCCGCTTCGGGTGGCTGGATCGACTAGCCCTAGCCCTAATTACCCTTTTCCCCGAACCAAGAGCCCGCCAGCCTGTCTGCACTCTCACCCCCATGCGCCTCGCTCACCTCCTGACCCTCCTTGCCGCCGCCGGCCTCGTCGCCGCCGAAGGCTACACCGATACCCCGCTGATCCCGGGTACCACCTGGCACGTCCATGATTCTGCCCGTCCGCAGCCTCCCCGCGCCGATGCCGCCAAGCTCAAGTGCAACGAGGCCGCCGCTCCCGCCGGAGCCGTCGTGCTCGTCGGTGGTGCCGACTCCGCCAACGAATGGGAGGCTGATGCCGTCGCGAACGCCAAGCTGAAGACCCCGGTCACCTGGGAAATCAAGGACGGCGCGATGGTCGCCCGCAGTAACGGCATCCGCACCAAGCGCTCCTTCGGCGACATCACCCTGCACGTCGAATGGCGCTCCGCCGCCGGTTACGACACCGACCCCAAGAAGAAGAGCCAGGGCAATTCCAACAGCGGCATCTTCTTCATGAAGACCTATGAGCTCCAGGTCCTCGATTGCTCCAAGACCGAGACCTACGCCGACGGCATGACCGCCGCGATCTACGGCCAGCAGCCTCCGGCCTTCAATGCCTGCCTGCCTTCCCGTACCTGGAACAGCTACGACATCGAATGGACCGCGCCGCGCTTCAACGCTGACGGTTCCGTCGCCAGCAAGGCCCGCATCACCGTTGTCATGAACGGCGTCAAGGTCCAGGACGGCACCGAGTACATCGGCCCGAGCAGCCATAAGAAGAACCCCCCTTACGTGAAGCACGACGCCAAGCTCCCGCTCGCCCTGCAGTGGCACGGTGACGCCGTCGAGTTCCGCAATATGTGGATCGTCGAGAAGAAGTAAGCGGACGGAGCCGGCCCCATGGACTTGAAGAAGAAGCTGATCGCGGTGTTGGTCCTTGGGCTGGGCTTCTACCTCATCGAACGGGTCATGGGGGCGCGCCGGAGGCCAGGTTTCTTCCGGCCCGGCATGCTCACCGATGCCACCTATTTCTTCACGGTCGAGTTATTCAAGCAGGCCTCCCGGTTCCTGCTGATCGGGCCGTTCATCCTCTTGGTCATCGGCGGCGTCACGACGGCTGAGGCCCTCAAATCCGGACCATACCAAGGCTTCGGTCCGGTGGCCGCGCAACCGCGCTGGCTGCAGGCGATTGAAATCTATCTCCTCGTCGATTTCATGGATTACTGGTTGCACCGGCTCTTTCACACCGGCGCCTGGTGGCCGTTCCATGCGGTGCACCATAGTTCAGAGAACCTCGACTGGCTCTCGGCCGTCCGCGTGCATCCGGTCAACGAGGCCGTCAATAAGATCGCCCCCGCCGTACCCTTGCTCTTCCTCGGCTTTGATCCGACCGTCACCGCCGGCGTCACGGTGTTCCTGACGTTCTACGCGATCTTCCTCCATGCTGACGTCGATTGGGACTTCGGGCCGCTGCGTTCCGTCATCGCGACGCCGGTCTTTCATCGCTGGCATCACTCGAAGGACCCGCAGGCAATTGATAAGAACTTCGCTGGGCTGCTGCCCCTGTGGGACATCCTCTTCGGGACCTATTATATGCCGCGCGACCGGATGCCTTGCGACTTCGGCGTCCCGGAAAAGGTGCCCGCAGACTTCTTCGGCCAGCTGTGGCACCCGTTCGCGGGTTGGTTCAAGCGCAAGGGCCCTCCGCCATTGCGGTAAGGGGATATGCTTCCCCGTTTGCATTGGACGTCACGACCGTTAGGTTGGACTTCCTAGACGATGTATCCGCAGGACCTCCGCGAAAACTGGCATGCCGGCCAAGGCCTTTGGAAAGACGTGCCCGCCGCAGAGTGGAACGACTGGCATTGGCAGCTACGCAACCGCATCACGACGCTGGCCCAGCTGGAAGAGAGGCTTGAGCTCACCAAGGAAGAGCGGGAAGGGTGCCTCTTCGCCCCTCATAAGCTCTCGCTCTCGATCACGCCGCATTTCTTCAACCTCATCGACCCGAAGGACCCGAACTGCCCGGTCCGTCGCCAAGTCATCCCCCGTATCGAGGAATCCTATATCGCCGCCGGCGAATCTGAGGATCCGGTCGGCGAAGAGGGCACCATGCCCGTTCCGGGTATCGTCCATCGCTACCCCGACCGCATACTCTTCCTGGTCACGGACCGTTGCGCTTCCTATTGCCGTTATTGCACCCGTAGCCGCCTGGTCTCCAATGCCCAGGCCTACGATTTCCATCCCGAGCTCGAAGCCGGCCTGAAGTATATCGAAGAGCATACCGAGATCCGCGACGTGCTGCTCTCCGGCGGCGACCCGTTGCTACTCTCCGACGCCAAGCTGGACGCCCTCCTCGGTCGCCTGCGTGCGATCAAGCACGTCGAGTTCATCCGCATCGGCTCGCGCATCCCGGTCTTCCTGCCGCAGCGTATCACGCCGGAGCTCGCCGAAGTCTTCCGCAAGCACGGCCCGATCTGGCTGAGCATCCATACCAATCATCCCAAGGAGATCACCCGCGAGCTCGCCACGGCCTGCGAACGCCTGTCCTTCGCCGGCGTCCCGTTGGGTAACCAGTCGGTGCTCCTCGCCGGCATCAATGACGACGTCGAGGTGATGAAGTCTCTCGTGCACCGCCTGCTGATGATGCGGGTGCGTCCGTATTATCTGTACGCCTGTGACCTAATCGAAGGCTCGACCCATTTCCGTGCGCCCATCCAGAAGGGCATCGACATCATCCGCGCGCTCCGTGGCCACACGACCGGTTACGCCGTGCCACAGCTGATCATCGACACCCCCGGCGGCGGCGGGAAAGTCCCGATCAACCCGGAATACGTCCAAGCCATCCACGACGGAATCGTCGAGCTGCGTAATTTCGAAGACCGGGCGTATGTGTACCCGTCGGGCACGAAGATGCCGGACCCTAAGCCCGAGCTCCTAGGGTAGGGGCGCGACTGCGTCGCGTCCGTTCGAGTCCGTGCGTGGGACTTGAGGGGGGGCAGGCCGTAAGTGTCTTCTTGTGCTCGTCCGCCCACGGACGCCACGCCGTGGCGCCCCTACCTTTTGCCGCCCAATACGACTAACCGGGGTTTTAATCCGGTTAGCGCTCAAAGTGGTGGGCTCGTAGGGATTCGAACCCCAAACGTCTGATCCGTAGTCAGAAATGATATCCATTTCACCACGAGCCCGTAGTGAGGTGTTTGAGCAAACGACCCCAGCCCCCTAAGGCAAGGAATTTTTCAGGCCTGCGCCTGGTGGAGGGCCACGGTGCCGAAAAGCATCCTTTTATGGCTTACCTTGGTGAAACCGGCGGCCTTGAGCTCCGCGTCGAGGCCCGCGGCGTCGGGGAAACCCGCGATGCTGGTGCCGAGATATTTATAAGCGCCGAAGTCTCTGGTGAGGATGCCTGCGAGCACCGGCAGCACGCAGCGGACATGGATGAAGTGGAACGGCATGAACCAGGCGCTGGGCTGCGAGAATTCGAGGATCAGCAAGGTGCCGTCGGTGCGCAGGATGCGGCGTAGTTCGCCGAGGCCCTTGGCGCGGTCTTCGAAGTTGCGCACGCCGTACGCGATGGTGACCACGTCCTGCGAGGCGTTAGCGAGCGGGAGCGCCATGCAGTCACCGGCTTTGAATTCTAGCGCCACGTTTTCCTGCTTCGCGCGGACTCGGCCGAGCGCGAGCATCGGTTCGCAGAAGTCATAGCCGACGACGGAGCAGTTGGCAGGAAGGTCGCGGCGCAGGGCGAACGCGACGTCTCCGCTGCCGGTGGCGAGGTCGGCGACGGTCTTCGGCTGGGCGGCCTTGACGGCGGCCACGAGCTGTTCGCGCCAGCCGACGCACAGGCCGAGGCTGAGGACACGGTTCGCAAAGTCGTAACGGGAGGCGATTCCGGAGAACATACGTTGGACTGCGGAGCCTTCGGGCATGGGGTTCAAGGTCTGGACAATCCGGATAAGGTCAAGGTTGTGAGGTGATGGTTAGGGGCGCGACGGCGTCGCGTCCGTTCGCCTGTCCGGCCTGATCGCGACGGATTGGGTTGTTTGACCGCTCGATGTCCGTCCGCCCACGGACGCGACGCCGTCGCGCCCCTACCCCTTATATGAAAACTCCACCGCCCATGAGAACGCGGTCGTGGTAGACGGCGAGGACCTGGCCGGGCGCGAGGCCACGCTGGGTCTCGGCGAAGCGGAGGCGCGCGGTGCCGTCAGGCTGCGGGATGAAGCGGGCCGACGTGGCTTTGTCGCGATAACGCACGCGGGCGAGGATGTCCTGTTCGCCGACCACCGGCTGATTGATCCAGGTGAAATCGCGGGCGACGGCTTCGCTGGTGTAGAGCCAGGGCGCGTCCGGCTTGTCGAAGGCGACGTGTAGGGTGTTGGTCGCGAAGTCTTTCTTCACGACGACGAAGTATTCGTTGTCGGTGTTGGAGGGCAGGCCGATGCCCTTGCGCTGCCCGATGGTGTAGCGATGCAGGCCGCGATGCTTGCCGATTTCCTTGCCGTCGGCGTTCACAATCGGGCCCGGCGAATCCGGGATATGCCGCTCGAGGAAATCCTGCACGGGGATCTGGCCGAGGAAGCAGATGCCTTGGCTATCTTTGCGTTCAGCGTTGGGCAGTTTCGCGTCCGCGGCGAGTATACGGACCTCGGGCTTCAGGAGTGCGCCGATCGGAAAAATCGCCTTCGCGAGCTGTTCCTGGCGGAGCAGGGCGAGGAAGTAGGACTGGTCCTTATTCGGGTCGAGGCCTTCGAGCAGGTCGAACGTGCCGTCGGTATTTTCGCGGCGGCGTGCGTAGTGGCCCGTCGCGATGACGTCGTAGCCGTCCTGGATCGCCTTGCGCAGGAAGACGCCGAACTTCATCTCGCGATTGCAGATGATATCGGGGTTCGGGGTCAGGCCTTGGCGATAGCCATCCACGAGGTACTGGACGACCGTGTCGCGGTAGTCTTGGACGAGGTCGATGATCCGGAAGGGGAGACCGAGGTGCTCGGCGACCGCCTGGGCATTGCGGACGTCGTCCTCCCAGGGGCATTCGCCGGGGAAGGGTAGGCCTTCCTCGTTCATCCAGGTCCGGAAGTAGGCGGCATGCACCTCATGCCCTTGCTGCTTGAGCAGAAGGGCCGCCACGGCGCTATCAACGCCGCCGGAGAGGGCTACCAGGACCTTGGACATCGGAGGGCAAGGTAGGGCGAGGAAGGGCGGGGATACAGATTATTTAAAAGGGCTAGGGCTAGGGATAGGGCTAGGGACAGGTAATATTAGCCTAGCCCTAGCCCCAGCCCTGGCTCTAGCCCTGTGTGTGGCGTTTACCCTACCTTGCTTGCTCTCCCGCCTTGGGCATGTTTTCCTGCGTCCATGCGTCTCGGCATCCTCTTTCTTTTCCTCGGCCTACTTCCGCTCACGGCGCAGAACGCCCAGATCGCCGGGATGCAGCAGGATCTCGCCGAGCTCCGTAACGAGGTCGAAAAGCTGAAGCTCGAGAACGCCGATCTGCGCACCGCGCTCAACCGCCAGAAGGCTGGACAGTCTCCCGCCGCTTCGCAGGGCGAGGCGATGTCCAAGGCCCGCGCCGAAACTTTGGCCGAAGTGGATCGTCGTCTGAAGCAGCAGACCGACGAAGTGAACGCGGCCCTCGCTGAGCTCACCCGCCAGGTGAACGCCGCCCTCGGCAAGTCTGGTTCTGCTCCCGCCACGAAGTCCGGCAAGGCCCCTAAGGCTGCCGCGCAGGCCGAGACTCCGACCGAAGAAGGTGCGCCGTCCGATGTGCCCCGGACCGGCATCAAATATCACGTCAAATCCGGTGATACGGTCACTAAGATTGCCCAGCGCAACGGCTCCAAGGTCGATTGGATTCTAAAAGCGAATAACCTTTCCACGTCTGCCGCCCTGAAAGCGGATGTCGATATCTTCGTCCCGCAGCCCGAAACCGCCGGACGCTAACCCCTTCCAAAAGTCCTCATGGCCACTCCTCCTAAGAAATCCCTCGGTCGCGGTCTCGGTTCCCTCATCGGTGGTGGCGTGGCCAAGCCCGTCGCTCCCGCCACTCAGGCTGCCCCTGTCGCCGCCACCCCGGTCGCCCCGGGACTGTTGCTGCAGGAACTACCGCTGACTGCGATCGTCCCGAATCCCCGCCAGCCGCGCCGCGACTTCGACGACGCCCAGGTGAAGGAACTCGCCGACTCCATCCGCTCCGAAGGCCTGATGCAGCCGATCGTCGTCCGCAAGGTGAAGGACGGCTACGAACTCATCGCCGGCGAACGCCGTTTCCGCGCTTTCAAGCTGATCGGTCAGAAGACCATCACTGCACGTATCCTTGAGGCCAGCGACGCTTCCAGCGCCGTGCTCGCGCTCATCGAGAATCTGCAGCGCGCCGACCTCAACGCCATCGACGAAGCCCTGGGCTTCGCCTCGCTCATGCGCGACTTCAGCCTCACCCAGGACGCCGTCGCGGAACGCCTCGGCAAGCCGCGTGCTAGCATCGCGAACAGCGTCCGCCTCCTCGCCCTCGATAACGAGCTTCAGGGCTATGTCCGCAAGGGCCAGCTTTCCGCCGGCCACGCCAAGGCCTTGCTCGGCATCGAGAACGTCGCCCATCGCGTGCAGGTCGCCCGTCTCGTCCTCGAGAAGGGGCTCTCCGTTCGCGCCACCGAAGCCGAGGTCAAGAAGCTCGCTTCGACCAAGAAGACCGATCGCAAGCAGACCGTCCAAACGGTCGTCGCCGACGTCCAGAAGCGCCTCGCGTCCCACTTCGCCTCGCCCGTGTCCGTCGTCCGCAAAGGAACGAAGGGCAGCATCTCGATTCCCTTCAGCAGCGACGACGAACTCGCCCGCCTGCTCGAGAAGATTGGGATCAAACTCTGATAAGAATAAGGTGAGAGCGGTTGGCGGTTAGCGGTAGGCGGATGGGTGAATGCAAAGAAACAAAAAGCTCGGGTCAGGTGACTCCGGGCTTTGTTTTGGCTGTGCTCTGGTTTTCCCAACCGCTAACCGCCAACCGCTATCACCTCGGCGGCCTCCGGCCGCTCAGTGCTTAAAGTGGCGCATGCCGGTGAAGACCATCGCCATGCCGCGTGCGTCGGCGGCGGCGATGACATCGGCATCCTTCACGGAGCCTCCCGGCTGGATGGCGCAGGTCGCGCCGGCGTCGGCCGCGGCGAGGAGGCCGTCAGGGAAGGGGAAGAAGGCGTCGGAAGCGATGGCTGAGCCCGTCAGCGAGAGCTTGGCTTCGCCGGCCTTCCAGACTGCGATGCGCGACGAGTCGATGCGTGACATCTGGCCGGCACCGACGCTGAGCGTACGTTCCTTACCGGCGTAGACGATGGCGTTGGACTTCACATGGCGGACGACGCGCCAGCCGAAGAGCAGGGCGGTCATCTCGTCGGCGGTGGGGGCGCGCTGGGTGACAATCTTGAAGTCGCGCGGGTTAGCGGGCTTCTGGTCGCGGTCCTGGACGAGCACGCCGCCGATGACGGCGCGGACTTCGCGGAGGGTGTCAGCGCGGAGGCCGACCTTGGCGCGCATGAGGCGGAGGTTCTTCTTCTTACCAAAAATTGCGAGGGCGTCGGCGTCGAATTCCGGCGCGATGATGACTTCGGAGAAGATCTCGGCGATGGCCTCGGCGAGGCCCTTGTCGACGGTGCGGTTGGCGACGATGATGCCGCCGAACGGGGCCTGCTTATCAGTCTCGAAGGCCTTGTGCCAGGCCTCGAGGAGGGTGTCGGCCGAAGCCACGCCGCACGGGTTGGTGTGCTTCAGGATGCAGATTGTCGGGCGCTCGAACTCGCCGATGAGGTAGGTCGCGGCGGTGATATCGAGGATATTGTTATAGCTGAGCTCCTTGCCCTGTAGCTGTTCGAAGGCTTCGTGGAATGAGCCGTAGAGCGCGGCCTGCTGGTGCGGGTTTTCGCCGTAGCGGAGGCGCTGGGCGATGGGCAGGGTCGAGGTGAAGCGCGAGGGCAGGCCGAGGACGTTGCCGGCGCCGGGCTGGGCTTGGGATTCGAGGTAGTTGGCGATCGCAGCGTCGTAGGCCGAGGTACGCTGGAAGACCTTGAGGGCGAGTTCGCGGCGGAGTTCGCCGAGGGTCTCCGGGGCCTTCATCGCGGCGAGCACGCGCTCGTAGTCGGAGGGGTCGGTGACGACCGAGACGGAGGCGTGATTCTTGGCCGCGCTGCGCAGCATGGACGGGCCGCCGATATCGATGTTCTCGATGGCGTCCTCGAACGAGCAGTTAGGCTTCGCAACGGTGGCTTCGAACGGGTAGAGGTTCACGACAACGAGGTCGATGAGGTCGATACCGTGCTTCTTGGCTTCGTCGAGATGCTCTTGTGAATCACGACGGCAGAGGAGGCCGCCATGGACTTTCGGGTGCAGGGTCTTCACTCGGCCTTCCATGATCTCCGGGAAGCCCGTGTGTTCGCTGACATCGGTCACCGGTAGGCCGGCGTCGCGGAGCATCTTCGAGGTGCCGCCGGTGGAGAGGAGCTTATAGCCGTGTTCCTTGACGAGGGCCTGGGCGAATGGCAGCAGGCCAGTCTTGTCGCTGACGGAGAGTAGGGCGATGGGCATGGTGAAAGAAAGGGCTAGGGGTAGGGGGAGGGGTGGGGGTGGTCAAGTTAAGGTGGGATAGGGGTAGGGGCAGGGGTGGGGGTAGAAGCGAAGCAGAGAGAGGAACGTTTTCCGGATTATGCCTACCCCTATCCCGACCCCTACCCCTGCCCCTGAACCATTCCTTGACCCTCCCGCCCTTTTTCCCTCCCTCCTATCAATGTCCACTGCTCTCCTGTTCTCCGGTCAAGGCGCCCAAGTCGTCGGTATGGGTAAGTCCCTGTACGAAGGTTCGGCCTCCGCCAAGGACCTCTATGACCGCGCCGCCAAGGTGCTGCCGTTCGACCTCCGTCAGGCCTGCTTCGAAGGCCCGGCCGAGCTCCTGACCGAGACCCGCGTCTGCCAGCCCGCCCTTTACGTCCAAGGCTACGCCATCGCCCAGATTCTCAAGGAGCGCGGCAAGCTCAACGACCTCAAGGCCTGCCTGGGTCTCTCCCTTGGCGAGCTGACCGCCTACGCTTTCGCCGGCGTCTGGGATTTCGAGACCGGCCTCAAGGTCGTCGCCGAGCGCGGCCGTCTGATGCAGCTCGCCTGCGATCAGACCAAGGGTGGCATGGCCGCGGTTATCGGTGGCACCCGCGACGAGATTTTCAAACTCTGCGCCGCGTTCGATATCGATGCCGCGAACTTCAACTGCCCCGGCCAGGTCGTGATCTCTGGCGACGCCGAGAAGGTCGCTCAGGCCGTCGCCCGCGCCAAGGAGTTCGGCGCCTTCAAGCTCGTGAAGCCTCTCGTCGTCGCGGGCGCCTACCACAGCCGCCTGATGGAGCCCGCCCGGCAGGCCTTCGAAGCCTTCCTGCTGGGCGTCGAGTTCAAGCGCCCCCAGGTCACCGTCTACTCGAACACCACCGGCGGCACGCTCGCCGAGCCCGCCGATCTGCGCGCCGCGCTGGTCAAGCAGGTGGTCTCATCGGTGCTCTGGGAAGATGATTGCAAGGCCGCGACCTCGACTGGTATCGCCCAGTTCTACGAGTGTGGACCCGGTGGCGTCCTGGCCGGCATGATGAAGCGCTCCGCGCCCACGGCCCCGGTGGCCTCGCTGCACGAGTTCGCCGATATTCCTGCCTAAAACCCCTCCGACAGGGGCTAACGCTGGACAAGCGCCCCGTCCGTAGTCCTATTAAGCCCTTTCCCTCTTTACCGTGTCCTTAGACCACATCCGCAACTTCTGCATCATCGCGCACGTCGACCACGGCAAGACGACCCTTTCCGACCGCCTGCTCGAGCACACGAAGACGATCGAGAAGCGCCAGATGAAGGAGCAGCTCCTCGACGCGATGGACCTCGAGCGCGAGAAGGGCATCACGATCAAGTGCCACCCGGTGACGATGAACTTCACCGCACCAGACGGTAAGCAATACATCCTCAACCTCATCGACACCCCGGGGCACGTCGACTTCGCCTACGAAGTCTCTCGCTCCCTCGCCGCCTGCGAAGGCGCGGTGCTCCTGATCGACGCGTCCCAAGGCGTGGAAGCCCAGACGGTCGCCAACGCCACCCTCGCGATGAACCAGGGACTCGAGATCGTCCCGGTCATCAATAAGGTCGACCTTCCCAGCGCCCGCCCCGAAGAAGCGCGCCGCCAGGTCGAGGACATCCTCACCATCCCTGCGCAGGACGCCGTCCTGGCCTCGGGCAAGTCCGGCATCGGCATCGACGAGATCTTTGCCGCGATCATCAAGCGCGTCCCGCCGCCCCGCTGGTCTGAATACCCGCACCACCGTGCGCTGGTCTTCGACTCCCTCTTCGACTCCTACAAGGGCGTGATCAGTTACGTCCGCGTCTTCTCGGGTACCTTCAAGGCCGGCCAGACGATCGAGATGATGCACAACGGCGTCCGCTCCGTCATTAAGGAAGTCGGCATCTTTTCCCCGAAGATGAAGCCTCAGGATGAACTCGGTCCGGGGTGCGTCGGTTACCTCGTCATCAATATCCGTGAAGTCGCGGACGCGAAGGTCGGCGACACGATCACCCTCGCTAACGATCCAGCCAAGGAGCCCGTCCCGGGCTTCAAGGAAGTCAGCCCGATGGTGTTCAGTGGCATCTACCCGCTCGACACGGCTGACTACGAGAAGCTCAAGACCTCGCTCTCCAAGCTCGCGATCAACGACTCCTCGCTGACCTACACCGCCGAGAGTTCGAGCGCGCTCGGCTTCGGTTTCCGCTGCGGCTTCCTCGGCCTGCTGCACATGGAGATCGTCCAGGAGCGCCTGCGTCGCGAGTACGACCTCGACATCCTTTCGACCTACCCGTCGGTCGTTTATAAGGTCTATACCACCGACGGCGTGGAGCACATCCTCGACAACCCGGTCGTCATGCCGGACCCGTCCGCCATCGAGCACATCGAAGAGCCCACGATCCGTGCCCATATCCATATCCCTGGCACCGCGATCGGCGACATGCTCACGCTGGTCCAAGAGAAGCGCGGCGTCTGCGAGCGCACCGAGACCATCGACGGCGACCGCGTCGTCCTCGTATGCCTCCTGCCGCTCAACGAGATCCTCGTCGATTTCAACGACCGCATGAAGTCCATCACCCGTGGCTACGGCTCGATGGATTATGAGCTCGGCGAATACGTCACCTCGGACCTCGTGAAGATGGACATCCGCGTCAACGAAGAGCCCGTCGACGCTTTCTCCTCGATCGTGCACGCCTCCAAGGCCGAAGGCCGCGGACGTAATCTTTGCGAGCGGCTCAAGGAACTCCTCCCCCGCCAGCTCTTCAAAATCGCCATCCAGGCGGCCGTCGGCTCGAAGGTCATCGCCCGCGAGACCATCGGCTCGGTCGGGAAGGACGTGACCGCGAAGTGCTACGGCGGCGACATCTCCCGTAAGCGCAAGCTCCTCGACAAGCAGAAGGAGGGTAAGAAGCGCATGAAGCAGATCGGCAAGGTCGACATCCCGCAGGAAGCCTTCATCAAGATTCTCAAGAACGAGGGTTAAGCCCCAATTCGGGCTTTCCCTCGGTGGGGTGGATGTTAGTTTGGGCGGGTCCTTCCCATGTCCTTCTACTATCGACGTAAGCTCCGCAAGATTGGCAAGGCCTTGCTCGAGTCGTCGGACAAGGTGCAGCTCTACCGTGGCGACGTCCTGACCAAGGAAGCCCTCAACGAACAGCTCGAGCTGGCGGACAAGGTCCGGGCCGCTTCCAAGGACCGGACGATGGAGCTCACGCAAGTCGAGGTGCTCATCAATCAGCTCCACGAGGTGCTCGTCCGTAATGGCGGCAAAATCTACCCACTGACCACCGGTTGCGACTACACTGAGATGGTGGTCATGGCCGCCATCGTCGCCGGCTCCATCCGCAGCTTCTTCCTGCAACCGTTCAAGATTCCGACGAACTCCATGTGGCCCACGTATAACGGTATGACCGCCGAAGTGCGCGCCGCCGATGAGCCCGTCCCGAGCCTGCCGGTGCGTTTACTCGAGAAGATCCAGTGGACCTGGACTTACGTCATTCCGGCCGAAGCGACCGGTGAGATCGGCATCCCGATCGTGATGAATCGCTACGGTAATAATCAGGTCGAATACGGCCTGCGCTCCCGCCAGCGAACCATGGATGACGGCATCTTTGGCACGGGTATCTGGAAGGGTCCGGCCGACAAGCATGAGATTCAGGTCGGCAATACGATGCAGTCAGTCGTCATGACGGCAGATTTCGGTTTCGAGACGGTACTGCTCAAGACGTTCTTCCCTGGGGAGGCCAAGCTGAAGCTGCCTCGTCAGGATCAGGATCGCTGGCGCGTGGTCTTCGCCAAGGCCGCCCGCGATGGGCGCATCAAGAATGGCCCGTTCGGCCCAGTGCTCATGACCGGCAAGCAGGCGACCGCCGGCCAAACGATGCTCAACTTCGATATCCTCACGGGCGACATGCTCTTCGTGGATCGGATGTCCTACCATTTCGTCGACCCGTCTCGCGGCGATACGTTCGTCTTCCGGACGAATAATATCCCCGGCCTGAACGACCAATACGGCCAGCCTTCGCAGAACTATTACGTGAAGCGTCTCGCCGGCGTCCCAGGGCAGAAGCTCCGCGTAGGCGAGAAGGGTGAACTCTTCGTCGATGGTAAGGTCGTCACCTCACCTGAGCCGATGGTCCTCAACAGTCAGCGCGCGATGGACAAAGGTTATTACGGCTACCTGCCTGAAGCCGGTGGCGACCGCTACGCGATCCCGCTGCAGCAGGAATACACCGTGACGACTGGGCATTACTTCGCGATGGGCGATAACTCCGCCAACAGCTTCGACTCGCGTGGTTGGGGCGAAGTGCCTGGCCAAGATGTCGTCGGCAAGCCGCTGTTCATCCTGCACCCCTTTACGTCCCACTGGGGCCCGGCGAAGTGAGCGCCACGCGGATGGCCCTTTCGCTTCGAAGCGCCGTCCCTGACGATCGCCACGCCATCGAGGCGTTGGTTTTCTCCGTGCTCGCGGATTACGGCCTGCGCGGGGATCCGGAAGGTACGGACCGCGATCTGGCCGATTTGGACGGCGTGTATTTGAAGTCGGGCGGTACGTTTGATGTCTTGATCGACGAGGCCGGCGAAGTCGTGGGTTCGGTCGGCTTGGCCCGGGTGTCCGCTACGACCTGCGAACTGCGTAAGATGTACCTCGCTAGTTCGGCTCGAGGTCAGGGCGAAGGCCGTCGCCTGCTCCTGCACGCGTTGGCGCGGGCGCAGCAGCTGGGGTTCCTCCGGGTCGAATTGGAGACCGCCTCGGTCCTGCGCGAGGCCATCGCGCTCTATGTTGCCCACGGTTTCAAGCCGTTCACCCCGGCCCACCTCTCGCCGCGTTGCGATTGCGCCTACTCTCTGGAACTATCCTGACCGACGCCATGGCCTGGAGCCTGTACCGCCACTATAAAGGCAACCACTACCTCCGGCTCGGGGTCGCCGCGCATTCCGAGGACCTCACACCGCAGGTGGTCTATCGCTGCCTGTATGATAATCCGGCGGCGCGTACGTGGGTCCGCCCGCAACCGATGTTCGAAGGCGTGATCGAGGATGGCCGCACACGTTTCACGCCGGTGGGTCGGCTGCGTCTCGTGCAGCCCGAAGACATGCGTACCGTCCTGGCTTTCGGCTACGGCGAGTGGAAGCAGGACAAGACTTTTGACCAGTACTGTGCCGGCAAGGATACCGATCGGAATCACCTGCGTGGCACGCGTTACCTGCTTGAGGACGCCGCGGGTCAGCCCGTCGCCGCGTTGAACGTCCTGCGCTTCCGTGAAAGACTCATCGGCTTCGCTTCCGTGGCGACCTCCCCGGAGCACCGTGGCAAGGGTTACGGTTCGCTGCTGCTGCGCGCCGTCATGGAGCTGCATCGGTTCGCCCAGTCGGACCTTCGCTTCGTGCTCTTCTCCGAGATCAAGCCGGCGATCTACGAGCGCCTCGGCTTTTGCGTCCTGCCTCCCGAGCATCAGCACTTCCTGCCGACTCCGGCCATGGCCACCGGCGACACGCCGCTGTCCGCGACCGAAGGCGAGTTCTTGAAGGCCTATTTCTAGGCCGGCGGCTTACTTCTTCGCAGGCGGAGCCAAGGCGACTTTCGCCAGCCACTCGGCGACCTTGGGGTGTTCGGTTTCAGCGAACGCGTGACCGACTCCGGCCATCTCGCTGCCGACGACCGTCGCACCCTTAGCCTTGAGAGCCTTGGGTAGCTGACTGGTGGCGGCCTTATTCGAGCCTTTTTCCGAACCCCAGCAGGCGTAGGCGAACTTGCCTTTGAGGTCGGCTAGGCTGCCTTTCGAGGTGTAGGTCGTGCCGCCACCATCAGCGAAGATGAAGACGCCGAAGTATTCGGTCAGCTTCGGGCCGCTGCTCAGTCGGAGCATGCCGTCGATGGCGTGACCACCGTTGCTGAAGCCGGCGATGATCGAGTGTGACTTGTCGATATTGGGGACGACCTTCGCAATCTCATCCAGCATGAAGCGTTGGTAGGTCCAGATCTTGGCGAAATCTCCGACCATATTCGCCTGGACAGGGTTGTTCGCACCCTTGGGGTAGGGGAGCCCGACGAGGATGAAATCGCCTTCGGGCAGGAATGAGCCGCTCGGGTTATTGCCGCCTTCTCCTCCGCCGAGCCAAGCCACCAGCGGATATTTCTTTCCGGCCTCGTAGCCGGCGGGAAGCTTCACGTTGCAGGCCGCCATCGCGCCGTGACGATCCACGGTCAACTCCGGGAAGTCGAATTTCAGCGAAGCACCTGGCGCGACCGACGCCTTGAGCTCCGTGCGCGGGATGGCCTTTTCAGCTGGGGCCACGGTCTTCTCATCGCCCTTGGCCGCCGCCTTCTTGGCGGCAGGCTTATCTGCCCCGATCAGTGCTCCGCTGATAAGGAGCAGCAGGAAGAGGCGGGCGAGGTTCATCATGATCGGCGGGGATTATATGGACAGTATTCTCCGGCATCCATGGTCTTGCAACCCAGATGCAGGCCCATGGTTTTCCTCATGTATTCCGCAGCTTTAGTATGGGGTCAGACCGCTTCTGACTGATATCGCTCAGAAGCGGTCTGACCCCATACTAATTCTCGGCTTAATTAGCGGAAGGACTTCTGGCGCCAGGCGGCGTCGGCTTCGCGGTCGGTCCGGAATTCGATGACGCGGACGCCCTTGCCGCGAATCTCGAGGAGTCGACGGAGATCGTTCCAGCCGTCAGCGAGGTCGTGACGCACTTTGTGGGCGGCGCAGAGCTTACCGAGGTCGGCCGCCTGCGGCGTACCCCAGAGTTGTTCGAAGTGGGCGCTCTTGGCGATGGCGAGGTGATTGAAGATGCCGCCACCCTGGTTGTTGATCACGAGCACGGTGAGGTCGCCGCGATGGCCGTAGGCGGAGAGCAGGGCGTTGCTGTCGTGGAGGAAGGTAAGGTCGCCGCAGAGGAGCACGGTTCGCTTGCCATCGAGCGACGCGCCCAGCGCGGTCGAGACGGTGCCGTCGATGCCGTTGGCCCCGCGATTAGTCAGGACCTCCGGGCCGGGGCCGGGCGGATGGTAGAACCACTCCACGTCGCGGATCGGCATACTGCTACCGACGAACAGGCGGTCGTCGGGACCGAGGGCTTCGTCGAGCAGCGACACGACGCGGCCTTCAAACGGCCAATCGACGTTCACGATGCGCGTGAGTTTCTTGGCGGCGGCTTTCTGGGCCGACTGCCAGGCCTTGCCGTAAGCGGAGGCTTTCGAAGAAACCTTGTCGCCCGAGGGTACGAGCTGGCCGTCGAGGCGGCTCCAGCGTGAATGCGTCGGGTCGGTGTTCTCGCCGGCACGGCCGAGCAGGATGACGGTGATGTCGCCTTCCTTGAGCCAAGCGCGCAGCACCTTGCTGGTCGGCAACGGGCCGACGAAGATCGCGGCCAGCGGTCGTAGCGCACGCGCCGACTTGGCGTCGCGCAGGATGAGGTCGTAGCCTGAGACCAACGAAGCGTCGCCCGCGAGGTCGCCGCGTAGCGTGCCCGCGCCGTCGGCGAGGATCGGCCAGCCGGTGAGCTGCGAAAGTTCGCGGAGAGCCATGGCGCTTTCGTCGCGGTCTTCGAAGGCATGCGGCCCGACCACAATGACGCCGCGGTCTGTCTTCACGAGCAGGCTGGCGACCGTGGCGGGCGAGAGGGTCGGGCGGACGATGCCGCAGGGCGGGACGGCCGTGAAGGTCTCGAGATCAAGCCCGGCCGGCGCCTTGAAGCCCTTTTCCGGGTCCGAGGGGGCGAGAGGGTCGCGGAAGGGCAGATTGAGGTGTACCGGGCCGGCCAGAGGGCCTTGCGCTCGCTGCCAGGCGTCGACGAGCAGCTGCCGCCAGTGGCGGAGGAGGGTGAGGTCGGTGCCGGGCACGGCCGCCTCGGTAGCCCAGACCGGGTATGAGCCGTAGATTCCGTTCTGGGTGATCGTCTGGCCCGAGTGGCACTCGCGCAGTTCGGGCGGACGATCGGCGGTTAGGACGAGCAGGGGTGTGGCTGCGAGACGTGCCTCGACGATGGCGGGCAGGTAATTGGCAGCCGCGGTGCCGGAGGTGCAGAGCAGGGCGGCGGGCTGGCCGGTGGCCTTGGCGAGGCCGAGGGCGATGAAGCCGGCCGAACGTTCGTCGAGCGCGACCGTCACATGGAGGCCGGCGCTTTCGGCGAAGGCATGGGCCAGTGGCGTCGAGCGCGAGCCGGGCGAGATCACCACGTGGGTCAGGCCGAGGCGGCGGAGCGTGCGCACGCCGACGTCAGCCCAGAGGGCGTTCGTATTCAGGTGCTTCGTTGCGCGGGCCATAGGCACAGGCAATCCAGCAAGGGTGGGGCTGTCCAGCGTGGGCTTGGTTTTGGGTTTAAGCCCGGCTTATTAGCCCTATCTTATCCCTTCAAATGGAGGTCTTCCTACATCTGCTACCCCTGGTTGGGTCCTTCGCGTTCGCTGGAATACTGATCCACGCCATTTTCTGGGGCATGACCTACACCGTCGACGAAGCCTTTGTGCGCATTCGTTTCTATGGCTGGTCCGCGCGCAAGGTGGCGCTGAGCGACATCGAGTGGGCGGCACACGATTGGTGTTTCTGGAACGAGCATTGGACTAACACCGGGAACCCGAAGCGAATGATCCTGCTCCGTCGCCGCACCGGCTGGTTCAAGAACTTCCTCATTAGCCCGCCGTCGCCGCAGGAGTTCCTTCGCGAGCTGGCTTCTCGCGGTGTCATCGTACGTTGAACTTCATGCGCTCCCTCCTCGTTTGTCTCTTCACCCTTGGCGCGCTCGTCGCCGCCGATCGTCCAGCCTTCTTTGCGATGGACACCGCCGCTCGTCTTGAGCCTGCGGAATGCGCGCAAGTATTGGCCGACCTTGGTTATGCTGGCTTAGGCGGCCGCCCGGCCACAGCCAAGGCGCACGCCTCGGCGTTGAAGGGCAAGGGCCTCGTCTTTTTTAACGGCTACCACGTCGCCGATTTCGCTTATGGTCAGGCAGAACTCTCGCCCGAGCTTATCAAGGCGGTCGACGGACTGGCGGGCACGGGCGGCACGCTGTGGCTTGGCCTCAACAAGGTGCAGTTTCCCATGGGCGTGCCACTCCCTCCCGAATACGGCGATACGATCGTGGTACCGCAGCTGCGCCAGCTGCTGGCTTACGCCAAGCCCAAGGGCGTGAAGATCTCGCTTTATCCGCATGCCGGTTTTTGGGCCGCCCAGTTCGAAGTTTGCCTCCGGGTCGCAAACAAGGTCGACGACCCAGCGCTGGGCGTGACCTTCAATCTCTGCCACTGGCTCAAGGTCGAAGGTTCGGAGCGCGACCCGCTGCCGGTCATCAAGGAAGCATTACCGCGATTGAACTTCATCACGATCAACGGCGCCGACACTGGCGATACGCAGAAGCTCGGCTGGGATAAGCTCATCCAGCCGCTCGGCCGCGGGACTTATGATGTCGGTGCGTTCGTCACGAAGACCCGCGCCGCCGGTTATCGCGGCCCGTTCGGCTTTCAGGGTTTCGGCATCAAGATGGACTCCAAGGAACTCCTCAAGGAGACCATGGCAGGTTGGCAGAAGATCATTAGGTAGGGCGGCCATTGCTATGGCCGCCGTTCGCGGCGGCACGTGCGATGAGCCGGGCAAGTTTATCGACCGTAAGACGTCCGTTCGCCCACGGACGTGATGGCAATCACGTCCCTACCTTAGAAATAAAAAACCCCGGTCGCCCGGGGTTTTGTCTGAAGCCTGGTGTCAGGCTTACTTGTGGGTCTTGGCGTGCTCGGCGAGCGGGTCGTAACCGAAGTCACGCTTCAGGTCGCGCCAGGAGGCATGGACGTGGTTGGCGCCGTTCTGGAAGTTGGCGAACTCGAGGAGGAAGGTCGGGCCCTGGATGCTGTAGTAGTGGGGCTGGCCGGCTTCCGTGCCGCCGTTGTAACCGAAGAAGAGCTGGTCTTCCGGGGTCTTGGTGATGGCAATCATTTCCTGGAGGGCGAAGTCGGCGCGAGCACGGCCGACGTATTCGGCGATGATCGTACCGGCCAGTTTCTTCTGCTCGGCGGTGAGGGCGGAGAAGGCGATGCCCTTATGCTTGATGATACCGTCGGCCTTCGGCTTGTTACCAGTGATGACGTCCTGCGGGGTTTTGCCCGGGATGAAGCCGGTCTTGCGCTGTTCCTCGGTGAGGGACTTGGCGAGATCGCGACCGGCGGCGTCTTCGGCGTCGAGGAGTTCGAAACCGACGAGGCCAGGCATCGTGTCGCCGACGTGGGTGGTGTCAGACTTCACCTGGCCCGGGTTGGTGCCGAGGAAGGAAGGCGTCGAACTGACGAGCACACCGTCGACGATGGTGAAGTTCTGCGAGCAGTGGTGGCCTTCCCAGCGGAAGCCCCAGGTGCCATGCGCGTCAGGCTTGCCGAAGATCGACACGAAGTAGTTCTCGGCGTCGCGCTTGTTGGCGCCCTTGCCTTCTTCGATGAGGAAGAGGAGGTACTCGAGGGCCATGACGGACTCGACCTTCATGTGGCCGCGCTGGCTGAGGGAGACGGAGAGGAGGGCCTGGGCGAAGTGGCGCTGGCCGGGATTCATTTCCTTGATCGGCAGGCCGAGGCGGACGGCCGGGACGAAGATCCAGTGGGTACGTTCCGCGTCGTCGAACTTGAAGGTCGCCTTGGCGCGCTGGGCTTCATTGAGCGAGCCGAGGAAGGCATTGGCGGACTTGGCCATTTCTTCGCCAGCGGTGTGGCCGAAGGCGGCGGGGACGGCGGCGGCCAGGAGGCACAGCACGCTCAGGAGACGGGTGAGGGAACGCATGGGGGTGTCAGGTAAGGACAGGGGTGTAAGGGAAGGGTTCCCTCAGAGCCAGAAGGGAATGACGACGAAGTCGTCATTCCGTGCAAAAGTGCATCGGTGCAAAGGTGCAAAAGTGAGGGAATTTCCCCTTGGTGAGTGTCGGGTAATCCCACCTTTGCACTTTTGCACCGCGCGACGCGCGATTTGCACTTTTGCACGCGAAGCCCTCAGGCTTCGCATCAGGGCGCTCAGGCGCCCTCTGCCTCGCTCAACTTCTGCGCGGCCTGTTCCCAGGCGGCGGTGGCGGCCTGCAGGGCGTTAATCGTGTCCCGAAGGCGGGCGTTCAATTGCGGGAGGTTCACGCCTCCGGTATAGGTCGCCGGGTCGGCGAGTTCAGCGGTGATCTGGGCCTGCTTGGCTTCCAGTTCCGAGACCTGCTGCTCACACTTCGTGACATCGGCTTTCAGCTTACGGATATCCGCGGCGGAGGGTTTCGCTGGCGCCTTGGGCTTTTCGACCTTCGCGGCTTCTTCCTGCTTCGGGCGGGCGTCGGTGAAGCCGGCGGTGAGCGCGGCGCGCTCGTTACCGGATTTGGATTTCTCGAGGTAGTAGGCGTAGTCGCCGGCGTAACTCGTTAGGCGGCCGGAGTGCACGTGCAGGACAGTCTTAGCAATCTCGCGGATGAAGTGCACGTCGTGGCTCACGAAGTAGAGGGTGCCTTCGTACGTCTTCAGGGCGGCGATGAGCGCGTCGATCGACATGATGTCGAGGTGCGTCGTCGGTTCGTCCATGAGCAGGAAGTTTGGCGGATTGATCATCAGCTTCACCAGGGCGAGGCGGGATTTCTCACCGCCGGAAAGGACCGAGACGCGCTTGTTCACGTCGTCCTTGCGGAAAAGGAATGTGCCGAGCATGCCGCGGGCCTGCTGTTCGGTGAGGCCGTTCTCCGTGGTGCGGAGTTCCATCACGTTCTCGAGGACGGTCAGCTTCGGGTTGAGGTTGTCGACGCGGTTCTGGGCGAAGTAACCCGTGATCACGTTACCACCTTCTTCGCGCACGCCGCCGTTGATCGGAATCACACCGGCGAGGATCTTGAGCAGGGTGGACTTACCGGCGCCGTTAGGGCCGACGAGCACCGTGCGCTGCCCGCGTTCGCATTCGAAGTTAAGGTCCTTATAGACGACGTGCTCGCCGTAGGCCTGCTGGACGTGCTCGAGCTTCATTACCTTGAGGCCGGAGCGCGGGGGCTGCGGGAAGCGAAACTGGATCTTCTTGAGGTCGTCCTCAGGCTCGTCGATGGCGACTTCTTCAAGACGGGCGATCTGCTTCTCCTTGGACTTCGCGCGGGAGGCCATGGAGGCCTTGGCGCCGAAACGGTCGACGAACGTCTGGAGGTGCGCGATCTCGCGTTGCTGGTTCTTGAACATCGCCTGCTGGCGATCCTTGCGGGCCACGCGCTCGAGGATGAAGTCGTCGTAGTTGCCGTTATAGCAATGGAGGCGCTGGGCGCGGAGTTCGATCGTGCCGGTGCAGAGCGCGTTGAGGAAGGCACGGTCGTGCGAGATGACCACGAGGCCACCCGGGTAGCGCGTCAGGTAGTCCTGGAACCAGAGCAGGGCTTCAAGGTCGAGGTGATTGGTCGGTTCGTCGAGGAGCAGGAGTGTGGGCTCGCTGACAAGGAGACGAGCGAGGTGCGCACGCATGACCCAGCCACCGGAGAAGGTTTTGGCTACCTTCTCATGGTCGCTCTCTCGGAAGCCGAGGCCGGCGAGGATCTTCTTCGCACGCGGCTCGAGCGTGTAGTCGATGTCCCAGTCGTCGTCGTTCTCGGGTTCGAGCTTGCCGCCGCTGGTGGCGATTTGGAGAATCGTCTCGTCGCCGGCCGGGGCGCTTTCTTGGGGAAGGAAGCCGAAGTTTGCGCCGCGTTCCCATTCGATGAGGCCTTCGTCGGGCTGGTCCTTGCCGAGGATGATATTGAAGAGGGTGGACTTACCCGCGCCATTGGCGCCGACCAGGCCGAGGCGGTCCGTCCGGGCAATATTCAGCGAGACCTCCGCGAATAAGGTGCGGGGCCCGTAGGACTTGGAAAGGTTGGCAATCGTCAGCATCGAAAGGGCGTTAAAGAGGCGGGAAGGCGGAAGGGCAAGAGAAAGGGGGGAGATAGGGCTAGTGAGAGGGCTAGGGCTGGGTCTAGGCCGCCGCAGGGCGGCCCTGTCTTGGGTAGGGCGGCCATTGCTATGGCCGCCGTCCGCCGCGCTGCGTGCCATGAGCCGGGCAGGATTACCGACCGTTTAATGTCCGTCCGCCCACGGACGTGATGGCAATCACGTCCCTACCTAAGCCAATCAAAACTACCCCTGTCCCTAGCCCTGGCCCTACCCCTGTGGAGTTAAGGCAGGCTTCGCCCGCCTTAACTCCACTTCAGCTTACTCCGCAGGACGTCGAAATGGGTGAGCGATTTCGGGCGCAGGAGGGCCAGCTGGACCTTGGCGGTACGGATGACGATTGGGAGTCGGCCTTGTGCCTCGAGTGTTTCGCGGCCATCGACCGAGAGGCCGAGCAGGGCGCTGTCTTCGCTGCGGATCTCGAGTTCAGTTTCGCCGTCGAAGATGACCGAGCGATTCGAGAGCGTGTGCGCGCAGATGGGGGTCAGGACGAGGACCGAGGCGGCGGGATCGACGAGCGGGCCACCGGCGGCGAGGTTGTAGGCCGAGGTGCCGGTGGGGGAGGCGAGGATGAGGCCGTCCGCGCGGTATTCGTTCACACGGGCGCCATCGGCGAGCACGGAGAAGCGGCCCATGCGGAAGACGTCGCGCGTCTTGATGACGAGGTCGTTCAGCGCCAGGGTGAAGCTGCCGTCGGCGAAGCGGATCTCGAGGAGCGCGCGTTTTTCGACGCGGAAGTCGCCGGAGAGGATGGACTGGAGCGAGGCGCCGACGTCTTCGCTGGGGTAGGCCGCAAGGAAGCCAAGCTTGCCGCGGTTGATGCCGAAGAGGGGTACGCCTTCGAGCGCAGCGGCTTCGGCCACGCCGAGGAAGGTGCCGTCGCCGCCGACGACGCCGCACGCATCGGCACCCTTGAGGGTGGCGCGGCTGATCGGCCAGCCATCCGCGACCGTGAGGGTCACGCCGGCTTTCTGGGTGGCGTCCTGGACCGAACGGACGATGTCATCCACACCGGGCTTGGTGCGGTTGACGACGAGCGTGAGGCGGCGGATAGCCATGAATGACGACTAGGCGTCTCGCAGGGAAGGGCAAGGACAAGCCGGGGAGGCCGGCCTATAAAACCCTTATTTCGTGGCCTTTTGAGGGGGCGGCGTGAGGAAAGCCATCCGGTAGGCGAGGCTGACCTCGAAGCGCTTGCCGCCGAGGGCGACGACGTCGACGGCTTGGGCGAGGCTGGTGATCTCCAGTGTCCACTGGCCTTCGGGCAGGTGCTTCTTCGCTTCTTCGAAATCGTTTTTGATTTGGTCGAGCAGCTCGTTGCGGTAGTCCTGCGGATTGGTCAGCACGTACTCCGGATTGCCGACGACTTGTTTCTCGTCGTCATTTTTCGTCTTCACGAGGTCCGAAGCCTTGGCACGGAGGATCTCCACGCCCTTGAGTCCCTTGTCGGCTTCGGTGTGGAGTTCCCAGCGCGCGGTGGCGACATAGGTGACGTCGCCTTTGTCGGCGTCATCGTCACCGAAGAGCTTGCTGCCGCCGGTGGCACGCGAGGCATAGGACTTGGTTTCGGCATGGGCGAACTCCGAGGAGATCTCGCGGAGTTCCCAGCCCGGCTGGTCGGCGAAACGTTTCTCGAGCTCCTTGCGGATCACGTCGACGCGTGCGTCGACCGCCGCACGATCCTTACCCTTGATCGAGATCGAAACCGGGAGGGCGAGGTGATCGGCGTCGACCTGCATCTTGACGTGGGTCTTGGTGCCGGTGGTTGCCGCGTTGAGCATCAGCGGGAGCAGGAGGAGGGTGAAGAGGCGCATGGGTCGAGGAATAGAGGGCTGGAGGGCCGGAGGCAATGAGAGGAGTGAGACAGATGAGGGAGGGCTGCATGATGACAGATGGCTGAAACGATGACAGAGGGGAGATGCCCCTCCACCTGTCACCCGGGGCCGCCAGCCGCCACCCGAAGCGAAATCATGACACACAAAGGGAGACCGGAGACCGGGATATGTGCTTCGGATATTCATGCGCCCCAGCCAATCATCCGGTTTCCGGTCTCCCTTTGAGCGTCTGTGTTCCCAGTCGCCACCCGCTAACCGCCAATACCTACCCAAGGGCCAGTGTTACCTGGCCCTGACTCTAGCCCTAGCCCTATTAAGCAACGCTACCCAAAGCCTCGGCGACCTTGGAGACATCGGTGCCGCCGCCCATCGCGGCGTCGGGCTTGCCGCCGCCCTTGCCGCCGAGTTTACCGCAGGCGTCGGTGACAATCTTGCCAGCGGCCTTGCCCGCCTTGACGGCGTCCGGACCGCAGTTGGCTACGAGGGAGACCTTATCGCCGAAGACGGCGGCGAGGACGACGACGGCGGCAGGACCGACCTTGCCGGCCACCTTGGCGCCGAGGTCGCGGAGATCGTTAGGCGTCTCGGCGCTGACCTGGGAAATAACGTACTTCAGGCCTGCGCGGTCGCTCGCCTTAGCGGCGAGGGTATCGGCGAGCTGCGAGGATTCCTTATCGCGGTAGACTTTGAGCTTCTTCTCGAGCGCGGAACTCTGCTCCATGATCTGCTCGAGGCGCTTGGCGAGGTCGGCGATGGGCGTGTTGGTCGACGAGGCGAGCGCCTTGAGTAGCTCGGCTTCGGACTTCGCACGCTCGTAAGAGGCGAGACCGGCGACGGCTTCGATGCGGCGGACACCCGCGGCGATGGCGTTCTCGCCGACAATGCGGAAGAGGCCGATCTCGCCGGTATGGCGGACGTGCGTGCCCGCGCAGAGTTCCATCGACCAGCCGTTGAGCGAGGCAGCCTTGCCGCCGACCTGCACGACGCGCACGGAGTCGCCGTACTTGTCGCCGAAGAACTGCATGATGTCCGGGCGGCCTTTGACGGAGGCGTAGGCGACTTCGCTCCACGTCACAGCGTCGTTGGCGAGGATGCGCTCGTTGACGAGCTTCTCGATGTCGGCCAGCTGGCCCGGCGTGAGCGCCGCGCCGTTGAAGTCGAAGGTCAGCTTCGTCGGGTCGACCGCGGAACCCTTCTGCGAGGCTTCCTTGGAGACGACCTCATGGAGCGCCCAGTGCAGGATGTGTGTGACCGTGTGGTGGCGCTGGATGGCGTCGCGGCGGGCCTGGTCGACGGCGATCTCGATCGTCGCGCCGGTCTCGGGGGCGTCTTCGCCATCAAGGAAGTGGAGCCAGGTCTGGCCAGACTTCTGGGTGTCGGTGACGTGCCACTGGCGGCCGCCGAGGGTGATGATGGCGGCATCGCCGACCTGGCCGCCCATCTCGGCATAGCAGGGGGACTTGTCGAGGATGACGGCGGAGCGGTCCTTGATCTTGGCAATCTGGGCGACCTTGGCCTGCGTGGTGAGGGCGTCGTAGCCGACGAAGGCCGTCGGGTGGTCGGAACCGATATCGGAGAGCGTAATGATCTCCTTCTTCTGCGCCGCGCGCGCGCGGTTGCGCTGTTCTTCCATCAGCTTCTCGAAACCGGCGCCGTCGACGGTCAGGCCGCGTTCGCGGGCCATGAGCTGCGTGAGGTCGAGCGGGAAGCCCTGCTCGTCATAGAGGCGGAAGGCGATAGCGCCCGAGATGGCGCCGCCGACCTTGAGCTTGCTGGCTTCGTCTTCGAAGAGGGCGATGCCCTTGTCGAGGGTGCGGTTGAAGGATTCTTCTTCGATGCGGATCACGTCGGCGACCACGGAACGGCGGCTGCGGATTTCCGGGAAGACGTCGCCCATCGTTTCGGCGAGCACGCCGACGAGCTGGTGGAAGAAACCGTTCTTCAGGCCGAGCGTGCGGCCGTAGCGGACCGCGCGGCGCAGGATGCGGCGGAGGACGTAGTTACGGTCGGAGTTACCCGGCTGGATGCCGTCGGCGATCGCAAAGGAGAGTGTGCGGATGTGGTCGGCGATGACGCGGAAGGCCACGTCGTCCTTCTCCTGCTGCGTGTCGCCGATCGAACCGGCGGCGGGCAGGGTGGAGCCGTATTTCTTGCCGGAGAGTTCCTCGAGGCGACGGAAGATCGGCGTGAAGACGTCGCTCTCGTAGTTCGAGATCACTCCGGAGAAGTCCTTGAAGTTCTTCGTACACTGCATGATGCCGGCGACGCGTTCGAAGCCCATGCCCGTATCGACGTGGCGGGCCGGGAGCGGGCTGAAGGTGCCGTCGGGGTTAGCGTTGAACTGGATGAAGACCAGGTTCCAGATTTCCATGCAGCGGGCGTCGCTGCCGTTGACGAGCGTGCCCTTCGTGTCGCCTTCGGGCGTGAGGTCGACGTGGAGTTCGGTGCAAGGACCGCAGGGACCGGTCTCGCCCATCATCCAGAAATTATCTTTCTTATTCCCGTTCACGATATGGACCTCGGGGTCGAGGCCGGCGGCGCGGAACTTCTCGGCCCAGACGTCCCAGGCCTCCTGGTCGAACTCGGACGGGTCGCCCTTGGACTTGTCCGGCTTGTAGACGGTGGCGTAGAGGCGGTGCTTCGGGAACTTCCAGACCTCGGTGATGAGTTCCCAGGCATAGTCGATGGCCTCGCGCTTGAAGTAGTCGCCGAAGGACCAGTTGCCCAGCATCTCGAAGAACGTGTGGTGGTAGGTGTCCAGGCCGACATCTTCGAGGTCGTTATGCTTACCGCCCGCGCGGATGCACTTCTGGGTATCGGCGGCGCGGCCGGGGGTGTACGGGCACTTCGTCTGACCGAGGAAGATCGGGACGAACTGGTTCATCCCGGCGTTGGTGAAGAGCAGGTTGGGGGAGTCCGGCATCAGGCTCGACGACTGGACGATCGAGTGCTGCTTCGATTTGAAGAAATCGAGGAAGGATTGGCGGACTTGGGCGGAGGTCATGGACGGAAAAGGGAAGGGGTCTTTTTAAGCCCCTGTCGGGGGAAAAGGGAAGGGAAATGAAGGGTGGAAGCGGTTGGCGGTAAGCGGTTGGGCTGATGCCAGATTCAAAGGGAGACCGGAAACCGGGAAGGATGCTGCGGCCATCAGTCCTCAGCCTAGTCGCCCTGTTTACGGTCCCACTTTGATATTTCTAACCGCTAACCGCCAACCGTTACCACCTGACATGGGTAGGGCGGCCATTGCCATGGCCGCCGTTCGCATTCGTGCGTACCATGAGTCGGGCAGAATCACCGACCATTTTCATCTCCGTCCGCCCACGGACGCGACGCCGTCGCGTCCCTACCCGATGCACGCGTCCCACCCTTAGCGCTTTCGCGCGAGGATCCAGGCTTCGAGCTCGGGTTCGGCGTAGGCTTTTTCCCAAGAGTTATGGCCGACGCCGGGATAGACGGTGAACTTCACGTCGGCGCCGTTCTTCTTGGCGGCTTCGGCGGCGAGCTGACCACGTTCAATCGGCACGGATTTGTCCTTGTCGCCGTGGAACGCCCAGATTGGCATGCCTTTCAGCGAGACGGTCTTTGCGGGCTCGATGCCACCGCACACCGGGATCACGCCGGCAAAGCGTTCGGGATGTTCGCACGACCAAGCCCAGCTGCCGTAGCCGCCGAGGCTGAGGCCGGTGATGACGATGCGCTTATCGTCGATGCGATAAGATTTGAGTAAGTCAGTCAGCAAGGCGTCGAGCACCTGCACGTTCCAGCGTTCGTTGGCCGGGCACTGAGGGGCGATCATCACGTAGGGAGTGTCGCCGCGGCGATCGAGTTCGAAGGGCAGGCCGTTCTTACGGACGAGATTGACCTGGCTGCCGCGTTCGCCGGAGCCGTGCAGGAAGATGACCAGTGGCCACTTCTTCGCGCTGCCCTTATCGTAGGACGAAGGCAGGTAAGCCAGGTAGTCGAGCGCATGCGGTAGGCCGGCTTTCTCGAAGTGCTTCGAGTCCGGTTTGAACTTCACCTCCGGAGAGAGGGTGAATTCGGCGGCCGAAAGGCCGAGCGAGAGAAGGCAGGCGAGGAGGGCGAGGCGCATGAACGAGGAATGGAGGGCCCGAGGGCGGGAGGCAAGAGGAGGACGGAATGGAGGTCTGCGTTGAGGTCTGCGTTGAGGTCTGAGTAGACATAGGTCCGAAAAATGAAGGCCTTCGGCTCACTTTTCATGCAGACCTCCATTCAGTCCTCAACGCAGACCTCCATTCAGTCCTCCGTCATCTGCCATCTGCCATCGATTCAGTCATCGGTTCCGTCCGCCCACGGACGCGACGCCGTCGCGTCCCTACCTTCACTCCCCCGCCGTCATGAGCTCGTTGTGGAGCTGGAAGAGGGCGTGGGCGCTGTCGGCGTAGAAGAGTGAGAGGCGTTCGATGAGCTTCGTGTCGTGCCAGGAGACCACGTTGGCTTTGAAGGTCAGGCGGGCCTCGCCAAGGCCGCCGGGGCGGCGATGCGAGAGTTCCTGCGAGAAGTGCAGCGTGGAGGGCAGCTTCTTTGCGTAACGCTTCTGGTTCGAGAGGAACGCCGCGATGGCGCCGATCTCGGACTGGCCGTCGAGCGTGAGGCTGATCGTCGCTTCGCCGGGGACGTCGCCTTCGCGCGGCTGGTAGAAGGCGCGGACGAGTGCCTTTGATCCCTTGAGGACCACGCGGGCATTGAAGTCGTCCTTCGCGGTCAGGCGATAGGCGGCTTCGTGCGGCTTGAGGTGGTCGGCGACGGCCTTCCAGAGGGCGGGTCTCATGCCCTGACTCTTGGGGAACTGGTGCCAGAGGCAAGCGGACCGCTCGTCATAATCGGACGAGTTATTGACAGGCACGAAAAAGGGCGTGCCGGTCGGCACGCCCTTTGCGGGGAGAAATCCTTAGGATTACTTCTTCTTATTACCCTTACCCTTGGCCGGGGCCGGCGCGTCCTTAGCAGGCTCGCCGAGCGGGTGCTGCTTGAGCACTTCCTCGACGGTGTAAGGCGCGTTGTTCTTGTCCTTGATCTCGGCGCGGACCTTCTTCACCTGGGCGGCCCTGACGGGCGGCAGGTTGTTGCTGAAGGACTGGCGGACGTAGGTGAGCACGGCGGCGACTTCATCGTCGTTCATCAGCTGGCCGAGGCCGGTCATCGCGGGCTGACCGGTGGCGATGTCGCCGTAGGTCTTACCGTCGATCGTCTGCGTGCCATAGAGGCCGTTCAGGACGATCTTGATGCTGCGGTCAGCGTCGCCGTCGAGCCAGCCGTTGGCAGGGTAGCCCGGGGTGCGGCCGAGGGGCGGGTAGGCGCCACGGACCGGCTTGCCCGCTTCCTTGGGCATCTCGGCGCCACGGCCGTCGGCCTGGTGACAGGTCACGCAATGGGCTTCGCGGAAGTAGACTTCCTTGCCCTTGTCGTAGAGCTTCTTGTCGTCCTTGGACAGGTTGCGGTCGGTCGGGCCGTAGGAGGTGTCCTTGGGGTCGGCGAAGTCCTTGAGGTTCACCTTGCCGTTGCCTTCCGGGAGGGAGGCGAGCTGCTTCATCGTCTCACGGAGACAGTACGAGAGCGTCGCATCCTTGGAGCCCTTGAGGCTGGAGGCGGCGGTGATGGCGCGTTCGGTGTCCTTACCGTTGAAGAAGCTCAGGCCGCGGACGCCTTCAAGCTGGACGCGGAGGTTGGCGTCCTTGACGGCGTTCTCCATGATGCTGATCGCATCAGGGATACGGTCGCGCTGATAGATGGCGACGCGGACGGCCTGGGCGCGGGCGCGAGGCTCGGGCGACTTCAGCAACTGGCCGAGGAGCTCGAGGTTCACGGCGTCATGCCACTGGTGGACCCAGAGGGCTTCGAGGAGGTGGTGGGCGTCTTCGAGCTTGGTCGGGTCGAACTGCTTGGCCCACTTCTGGGTGGCGGCGATGACCTGAGCGGAGTCGTGCTTATGCAGCTCGATCTTGGCGCGCTGGCGGACGTTGTCTTCGTGCTCGGTGAGGAGCGCGAGGAGGTTCTCGACGGACTCGCCGTCGACCTTCTTCGGTGTGAGCAGCGGGCGGGAAGGGTAGGTGATGCGATAGAGGCGGCCGTGCTGGTGGTCGCGGTTCGGGTCGCGCAGGTGGTGCTGGAGGTGGCCGATGAGCATCTGCGACCAGTCCATCACGTAGAGCGAACCGTCGGGGGCGACGGCGACGCCGGAGGGGCGGAAGTTGCCAGCCTTTTCCTTGTCGGTCTCGATCAGGTTCGGCAGCACGGTCTCGCCCTTGAGGCCGGCGCCGTCTTCGGTGAACTTCGCGCGGAAGATGCCCTGGACGGTGATCACGTTCGTATTAAGGAACATGCCCTGCCAGTCGTCGGGGAAGTGGCGGCTGCTGAGGATGGCGGTACCGGGGCAGGGGCGGGAAGGGCGCTTCCACATCTCGGTGTAGCGCGCGTGGGCGCCGGAGTCGAGGTGGCCGGAGAAGCCCGGTCCGAAGTAGTTGGCGTTGCCGGTGGCGTCCGTGATGATGTCGTTGCCCCAGTAGTCGAAGACGCGACCGTGCGGGTTGGCGAAGCCGTAGGGCACGTGGCGGTACAGCTTGCTGGTCTGCGGTTCGAAGCGGTAGATGCCACCGTTGGTGTTGCGCATCACGCCGTTGAAGGTCTCGACCTGCGAGCGGTGGAAAACGCCGTCGGAGAGGTAGAGGGCGCCTCCGGGTTCATAGCAGATGGAGTTCGTCTCGTGGTGCGAGTCGGCGGCGTCCATGCCGGTGAGCAGGCGTTCCTTCCAGTCGGCCTTGCCGTCGCCGTCGGTGTCGCGGACGTACCAGATGTCAGGGGACTGGATCAGGATGACGCCGTCCTTGTAGAACTGGAAGCCGGTCGGGCAGTTGAGGCCGTCGAGGAAGGTCGTGGTCTTAGCGACCTTGCCGGTCTTCGGGTCGAGGTCGAGGACGAGGAGTTTGTCGAAGACCTTGGTGGTCGGGCTGGTCTCGGGGTAGTTCGGCCAGGCGGCGATCCAGAGGCGGCCCTTGGTGTCGAAGTTCATCTGCACCGGGTTGATCAGCTCAGGGATGGTGGTCTCGTCAGCGACGAACTCGACCTTGCAACCTTCGGGGAGGGAGAGGTGCTTCAGCTGCTCTTCGCCGCTGAGGTAAGGGACGGGTTCCTTGCGGTTCGGGGGAACGGGGATTTCGGCCTTGAGATTGTCGTGCTTCACTTCGGCGGTCTTGCCCTGAGCGGCGGCCCAGATGCCCTTGTCATGATTGGCGGTCTTGAGGTCGCGGTTGGCGAGCTCGGCGCCGAGCACCGTGGCGTTGTCGATGCCCTCATACTTGATGCGGGAGCGCTGGCCGAAGATATTGAACTGGTCGACCGTGCGGTAGCGGTGGTGCCACTGGGTGCTCTTCTCGTTGACCTCGGCGCGGACCTTCTCGTTCACGAAGCCAGCGGCCTTGCCGAAGACGGCCTGGAACTGGACGGGAGCGAGGGCAGCATCGCCGGCGGCGATGAGGTGGATGCCATTGAGGGTAAGGGGGGCCTTGGCGGTGGCGTAGAGTTTCTGGGAGGACGCGAAGAGGTCGACGAACTGCACGCCGTTGGCCTTGGCGACGGTGGCCATGGCGGAGGTATAGAGCGCGAGGTTCTTGTTATTCTCGGTGGCGATCTTGGCGTCGAAGAAGGCGGACTTCAGGTCTTCGTGCGCGATCGGGGAGAAGAGGACGACGCGGACCTTGCCCTTGCCGTAATCGGCGGCGAGGGTCTTCTTGAGCCAGCCGTCGAGGTTGGCTTTGAAGGTGTCGAGACCGGCGGCGCCGGCGAAGGACTCATTGAAGCCCCAGTAGGCGAAGACCACGTTGGCGTGGAAGTGCGCGCCGGCGTGGTAGGTGACCTCGGTCTTGCCGACCTTGGTAGTCAGGGCGCCGGGCTTCATGTTGAGGAAGTAATCCAGCTCGGCGACTTCGTCGGAGCGGTGAGGCTTCAGGCCGACTTCGTCGCCGGAGAAGCCGAGGTTACGGACCACGAGGTTGTGTTCCGGGAACGCTTGATGGATCAGGGTCTCGAAATTGCCTTGGTGCTGCTGTCGGTCGGCCAGGCCGCTGCCGACGAAGGCGATGTTGTCACCCTTTTCGAGGGTGAGGTTCTGGGCCGAGACGGACGTGAATCCGAGCAGGGTCAGGAGGAGGGCGAACAGCTTACGCATAGGGTTGTGGTTTTGGTAAAAAGAGGGGGGCCATGCGAGAAGGCATGGTCGAGGTGGGGAACGGAAAACCTGTCGCTCTTTCAACAACCTGCCAAGGGGAATGTTCCTGACTGGGCCTGCGATTGAGCGCCAAAGCCGCTCATTTGCAGGCCCAGAGGGGTAGGGGTAGGGGTTGGGATAGGGGCGGGAGTGGATGGCTGGATCGATGGCAGATGACGGATGACAGAAGGGAAAGCCGCTACCTGCCACCTGAGGCTGCCACCCGCCACCTGAAGCGTGTAATAGGTAGGGGCGCCACTGCGTGGCGTCCGTGGGCAGTTGGGCATTGAAAGGTCCGTCAACTTGCCCGGCTCAAGGTGCGTGCGGTCTCGAACGGACGCGACGCAGTCGCGCCCCTACCTCTTACTTACTTCTTAATCGTGGCACTGACCGACTTCGCGACGGCCTGGCCGAGCACTTCGTAGCCCTCGTTTTTATAGAAGGGGAGCTGATTGAATGTCCGCTGCAGCTTGGCCAATTTCGGTCCGACGTTGGTGGCTAGGTCGTTGATGGAAATGCCGTTTTCCTTCATGACCTTTACGGCGATCGCGTTATAGGCGTCGACGTCGCCTTTCGAGATGGTGGTTGTCATCGTGGCGAAGATCAGTTTCCCATGGCAATTCCTCTTGAGGTAGGCCACGCACGCCCGCACGTCCTTCTCGTATGCGTCCAGTTCAATATTAGGCTGCCGTTTCTTGCCAGTTTCTTTAAAGTCGGGGAGGTACAGGCCGCAGTTAAAGTGTATCACATCCCAATAGTCTAATTCCCCCCTTCCGGCCTCCTGGAGGTCAATTCGTTCAGGGCTAAACACATAGGGGGTTCCGGTTGCGCGGCCCCTGATGGTTCCATTCCACACGTTAGCTTTGCCGATAAGTTCATGAGCGGCGATCTGGCTATAACAGTCCGCCTCGAGGTCGCCGATTATCAGGATACACGGCCGACCATTGGACTTAGTTTTCAAAGTGGCGAGCGGACTAATCTCATCCATCGAGAACCCGTGCCAGTCCGTTTTACCCTTGCCCCCCATCCATAATTTGTCGTCGGGGGCTACGTACTTGAGCGCGTCCTGATCGGCGGGCGCGGCCGAAAGCGAAAGGCAAACCAAGGCCAGTAACAGGGGCAGCGACTTCATGGGGGTAAGTCTATAATGTCGTCCTGGATAGGGTTAGCGACCCCCATCGCAGTGAGGTATCCGCTCCATCCAGCCATCGCTTCCAGGGCGCTTAAAGGCCGCTTTCGCTGTCTGGAGGGTGGGGCGCCACTGCGTGGCGTCCGTGGGCGGGCGGAGCTTGGAGCGTCGAGCAGGCTGCCCGGTGATGAACACGTCGCTTGGCGAACGGACGCGACGCCGTCGCGCCCCTACCCGTTGCCCCTTACTTCGCGAGTGCGGCGTTGATCGACTTCACGACGGCCTTACCGAGGACGGCGTAGCCTTCGGGGTTGAAGTGCACGTCAGCCTTGTTCTGCAGCTTGGCGATATCGGGCGCGACGGCGGCGTTGAGGTCGTCGATCGCGACGCCGTTCTCCTTCATGACTTTGAGGGCGATATCATTATAGGTGGCGACGTCGCCGAAGGTGCGCTGAGGCGTGAGTTTGCCTTCCGGTACCGGCGTCGTGGTGCCGAAGATCAGCTTCGCGCCGGTCTTCTTAAGGTCGGCCACGAGCGCACGGAGGTTCTTCTCGTAGTCGGCCGGCTCGACCTGACGCTTGCCGTCTTCCATGTGGCGAAGGTCATGCAGGCCGAAGTTGAAATGGATCACGTCCCATTTGCTTTCACCGAGCCACTTGGCGAGGTTGGCGGTGCCGTTCTTGGTCGGGCCTCCGTTGGTCGGGATACGGTGGACGTTGGCCTTGCCCGCGAGTTCCTGGCGGACGGGCAGGGTGTAGCCGATCGAGATTGAATCGCCGATGAGCAGCACGCGCGGCAGACCGGCGACGTCAACGATCGGAGCCATGGACGGATTCGGGGCCTTCGCCTTGGGCTTCACGGCGACCTTGTCGGCCGAGCCTACCGCAGGGACGGAGACCGGAAGGAGGGATAGCGAGGCAAGGACGAGCAGGAGGGGAAGCGTCTTCATGGGGGTGGGAATAACAGAACCCAAGTGGATGACTGAGTCGATGACAGATGGCTGCATCGATGACAGAGGACTGGGTGGAGGGCTGAATGGAGGGCTGAATGGAAAAGTCCCGCCCCCGGCATCGGGTAGGGCCGAGCACCCCTGCTCGGCCGCGGCCGGCCAAGGATGGCCGGCCCTACCTCGAGACAAAGGCCGGCGTTCAACTTCTCTCCAACCCTCCGGCCCTCCAGCCCTCGGGTCCTCGAGTCCTCGAGCGGCTACTGTCCCAACGGCTTCGACAGATCGAACTCAGACTTCGTGGTCCAGCGCTGCTTGTAACCGGTCGGTGCTTCGACCTTGGTGCGGAAGATCACGGTGTTATCGAGGTCGAGGTCTTCGGACCAGATGAACTTAGCGCCGGCGAAGCTTTCCTTCGTCTTCGTGAAGGATTCTTTCGGGTTCACGCGTTCCTCGGTATACTCGGTCGCGTTGGCCCACTTGCTGTCGTCGAAGTCGACCGCGAACCAGTTGGCCGGGACGGGCGTGTGCTCGACCTTGGGATTCTTCACGTCGCCGTTGAGTGGGCCCTTGAAGTAGCTCTTGGCCTTCCACTTCGCGTTGGTGACGGTGCCGTCGGAGAACTTGAGGATCAGGCCGGCGTCGCCGATATGGTCGCCGTATTCCAGACCGGTCTTCGGGTCGGCGTTGTCGCGGCCCATGATGGCAATCGTCATCGGGTACTCCGGGAGGATGTCGACGGAGACGACGTTGTGCGGCATGTAGTCGATCGGGTCGACGACGCGGAGCTTGCCGTTGATGTAGAGGATGAACCAGTTGTCGGCGTAGACGTTGAGCCTGATGGTATCATCCATCGAGGGCTTCACCATGCCGGGCTTGTCGCTCTTCTTGCCGCCTTTGCCTTTCTTACCCTTCTCGCCGGACGGAGGCGCGGCTTGGTCGCCAGCGGTCTCTTCGATCGTGGCTTCGACCTCTTCGCCTTTGGGTTTGGCCTCTTCGCCTTCCGGCGGGCGCTTTCCCTTTTCGCCGCCCTTACCTTTACCTTTCTCGCCGCCCTTGCCCTTTTCACCGGCTTTACCTTTACCGCCGCCGGCACCGCGTTCGCCTGGCGTATAGGTCTCGGTGGCCGTGGAGCCATCGGGGTTGGAGTAGATGAAGGTCCAGGTCTTATCCGTGTTGAGGGTGTACTTCACGCTGAGTGCCTTGCCGTTGAGCGTGTAGTTGAGCGCGTATTTGCTGCCATCGACCGTGAAGCCTTTGATCAGCGCGCCGCGGAGCGGGCTCTGCGTGTAGCTGGAGCCGGTCCGGCGCACGTGGCTAGCAGAGGGCTGCGGGTCGACCTGGCCGTCGACTTCCTTCACTTCCCCGTGGAAGCCTCCGTTGATATAGGGATATTTCTTCTGGGCGTGGTAATGGTAACCGAGCGGCTTGGTCTCGTGGCCGCCGAAAGCGTCGAGCTTGCCGACTACGGAGCCGTCGGGCTCGTTGTAGCCGTAGATCGCGTAACCGTCGAGGGCGACGGCGATGGGCTTGCCCTTGCCGAGCTCCTTCTCGAGGAAGACCGGCGCGTCATGGTAGTGGTAGTCGTCCGCCTTGCCGCAGTGGCCGCCGAAGTCGTCGAGTTCGCCAAAGGCCTTGGCGTCGTCGCCGCGGTTGTTGAGCGCGTTGAAGATCGGCACGCCGTTGGCGGCGAGCGCGATGGCGCCGCGCATGAAGTGCGTCTTGGCGGACATCGGTTCCTTGGCGGGCACGGGCTTGAGCGGGATGCGCCAGGCGGTGGCGCCGGCGTAGGTCTGCGGGATCGGCACCTGCTGCTGCCACGACTTGATGCCGATCATCATCGGGTGGTCAGGCAGGCCCTTGGCTTCGACGTAGAGGTAAGTGTCGTCCCAGCGAACGTTGACGTTCTTGGTGAACGTCTGGAACGGCGTGGCAATCAGCGGCGCGCTGCCGGTCGCGGCGGCGAGATAAGTGCTCGTCAGGAAATAGCGCGCAGTGGGCTGCACGATCGCAGGGGCCTCGGAAGGCGTGCGATACTGTTCGGCGACCGGCGGGATATGCGCCTGCGCGGTGGCGGCGAAGCCGAGCGTGGCAAGGAGGATGGCGGTGGACGGGGGGCGCATGGCTTTGGGTTAGGCCACTATCATACCTGAAGCGACCTTAAGGGCAGGTTAAGTCCCCGCCTTCCCCACGTCATCAGCCCCGGATGGCCAAGGCTTCCTCGATCTTCGCGAGGTCGTCCGGCTTGATGGCGAAATTACCGCCAAAGACGGTCTCCTTGATCTGGCCGGGCTTGCGGGCGCCGACGATTGCGGCGGTCACGCGCGGCTGACGGAGGACCCAGGCGATGGCGAGCTCGGCGGAGTTGCGTCCATAGCGGTGCGCGATTTCGGCGAGGGCCTTGGTGAGGGCGATGTTCTTGGAGAGGAGCGGTTCGTTGAACTGCGGGTCGGCGCGACGGTGGTCGTCGGCCGGGAGGGCGTCGGCCCATTCCTTCGTGACCTTGCCGCTGAGCAGGCCCTTCTGCATCGGGCTGTAAGAGACGATGCCGATGTCGTTGGCTTCGCAGTAGGGCAGGAGCGCGGCCTCGATGCTGCGGTTCAGCATGCTGTAGGGCGGCTGGAGGAAGGTGACGCGGTGGATGGGCTGGATGCGCTCGAGCTGCGCGACGCTGAAGTTGCTGACGCCGGCGTAGCGGACCTTGCCTTCCTTCACGAGCTCAGCGACGGCCGACCAGCCTTCTTCGATATCTTCGTCCGGCTGTGGCCAGTGGATCTGGTACATGTCGATGACGTCGATCTGCAGGCGGCGGAGGCTGTCCTCACATTCCTGCTTCACGCTCGCGCGCTTGAGGCGCGGCACGATGGACCCGTCCGGATCCCAGCAGCGTTCGCACTTCGTCGAGATGATGGGCCTCTCCTTCATCTCCTTCAGCGCGCGCCCGACGACTTCTTCGGAGCGGCCGAGTCCGTAGACTGCGGCGGTGTCGATCCAGTTTATGCCGACCGCCATGGCCTCATGGATGGTGCGAGTCGAAAGGGCGTCGTCCTGCGCGCCCCAGCCAAACTTCCAATCGCCCCCGCCGATGGCCCAGGTGCCCAGGCCGACGGGCGTGAGATGGAGCGGGGAATTACCGAGCTTACGGGTCTTCATGGCGGGTCACCTATTTCGGGCAAGGTAAGGGAGGATGTCGAGACTCGGTCGGTGACGGGTGGTAGCGGTGAGCGGTTAGCGGTAGGCGGTTAGGATAAGCTCAAGGGAAACCGGAGACCGGATGATTGGCTGGGGTCCTTGATAATGGCCGCAGCAAACTTTCCGGTCTCCCTTTGCTGTTACCCTCAGCTGCCTTGGGTAGGGGCGCCACTGCGTGGCGTCCGTTCGCCGACGCGAGTTGGATTTACCGGGCAAGTCTTTCGACTGCTACAATGTCCGTCCGCCCACGGACGCGACGCAGTCGCGCCCCTACCCAAACAAAAAAGGGGCCTAGCGGCCCCTTCGTCATTTCGACTGTCCCTGGCCCTAGCCCTGTCCCTTGAAGTCGGCGAGCTTAAGCTCGTCCGGCTTCACTTAACATCCTTCAGGAACTGCTGATACTGGGCTTCGGTCTGCTCCGCGGTGAGCTTGCCGGAGTGGATCAGGATGCGGAAGCGGAAGGTCTCGGACTGGCCGGCCTTGAGCGTGTAGTTGAGCGCGGTCTTGGAAGGATTACCCTTCGGGAATTCCTTGGCGCCGAACGGATTGGCGGCGAAGAGGCCGTAGCCGCGGTTATGCCAGTAGGTCGGGTAGGTGACGTTCTTCGGGTGGTCGAAGATGCCGATGCACACGTCTTCGCCCTTCACGTTACCGGAGAGGGTCATCCACTTGGCGCGCGTGCTCCAGCCGTCCTTCTCGCCGACGGCGCCTTCGCTGCTGAGGTAGACGCCGTTGACGCCGGTGTTGTCGAGCTTGGCGACCTTGGTGGGTTTGCCGGAAGCGTCGGTGAAAATCTCGGCCTTGGTGGACGGCTCTTCGAGCGAGCGGGTCAGGCGGATGGCGATGGCGCCTTCCTTGGAATCCTTGAAGACGGCGTCCTTATCCTGGGCGGTGAGGGTGATGATGCGGTCGATGACACGCAGATCCTTGGAGGCGCGGAAGACGAGGGTCTCGTCCTGCTGCAGAACCTTGGAGCCGTCGTTCATGATCCAATCCGAAGAAACCTGGAGGGAAGCGGAGCCGGTGCCCGAGGCGACCGACTTAATGCTCTTATGACGGACGGCACCGTAGGGGATCTTGCTGTCGCGATCGAAACCTTCGGGCGGCGAGTTCCAGAAGTCGCAGCCGTTGACGTTACCGTAGTTGAACCACGAGGAGATGTGGTGCGGGTGGTCGGTGCGTTCGCCGGCGACCTTCTCGAGCGGGAAGCCGCGGGTGAAGATGTTGCCTTGCGAGGTGCGCAGCGGGGAGAGCAGGGGCTTCTTCTGGTTGGACCAGTAGACGTAGGAGGTGAAGGGCTGGCCGTCGACGAGGACGTCGACCTGCTGCTTGTCCTTCTGTTCGACGAGCTTCACTTCTTCGGCGAGGGCGGCTTGGCCGAACGCGGCGAGGAGGGCGAGGAGAGCGAGGGGGTGCTTCATGGGTAACTGTAGGACATACCCCAGCCCCAAAGGTTGCCAATCTGAAAGGGGCCAACTTAACCAAGGAACGGCGTTTGCGTATCAGGATTTCGGCTTCCTTAACTCCGCCTCCGCCCTAATCGTACCGCACCCCGCCATGCGATTCCTCGCGCTCTTCCTCGTTTCCACCTGCGCCGCCGCTCCGGCCCTGCCTCCCGGCCCGGTCGAACACGTCCAGCCTGGTGCTTATAAGACCGGCCAGACGGCAGCCGACGCGATGAGGACCATGTCGCTCCCCGCGGGCTTCCAGGTCTCGCTTGTCGCCGCCGAGCCCAAGGTCGTCCAGCCGATCGCGATGTGCTTCGACGAACGTGGCCGCCTCTGGGTGGTGGAAGGCATGTCCTACCCAAAGAAACGTCCCGACGGGCAGGGCACCGATCGGATCCTGATTCTGGAAGACGTGAAGAAGGACGGCAGTTACTCTAAGGTCACGGTCTTCAAGGACGGACTCAATCTCGTCTCCGGTATCGAAGTCGGCCACGGCGGCGTCTGGGTCGGTGCGGCTCCGGAATTTCTCTTTATCCCAAAGGACGCGGACGACAAGGCGGGCAAGCCCGTCGTGCTGCTCGACGGCTGGGGTTTCCACGACACGCACGAGACGCTCAATAGCTTCGTCTGGGGTCCGGATGGCTGGCTCTACGGTAACCACGGCGTGTTCACACACTCGGTCGTTGGAAAGCCGGGTATGCCCGACGACAAGCGCGTGAAAATCAACGCCGGCGTCTGGCGCTTCCACCCGACTCGCCATGTCTTCGAGGTCTTCGCCGAAGGCACGAGCAATCCGTGGGGCCTGGATTACGACGCCCGCGGAGAGTTCTTCAACACGGCCTGCGTGATCCCGCACCTCTATCACATCCTTCCTTCCGCGCGCTATCAGCGTCAGGCCGGCCAGCACTTTAATTCTTTCACCTACGACGACATCAAGACGATCGCCGACCACGCGCACTATGCGGGCGGCCGCATCCATCGACCTGATCCGCTCAAGGTCCCGGAAAGCACCGACGCCGTCGGCGGCGGTCACGCCCACTCGGGCCTGGCGATCTACAACGGCGACAATTTTCCGGAAGCCTACCGTGGGATGCTCATCTTCGGCAATCTCCACGGCCATCGTCTCGTCTCGGATCAGGTCTTGCCCGCAGGTAGCGGTTTCGCTGGCCACCACGGCAATGACTTCCTGCGCAGCAATGACGCCACGTTCATCCCGGTGTCGCAACGCGTCGGCCCCGATGGTGCCCTGTACCTCAGCGACTGGTCCGACGTCCAGGTCTGCCACAATAACACTCAGGAGATATGGGATCGCACCAACGGCCGCATCTATCGCGTCAGCTACGGCAACCCTGTCTCCCGCTCCCGCGACCTGGCGACGCTCGCCGACGCGGAACTCGTCGAGATCGCCCTGGCCGACGCCAACGAGTACTTCGTCCGGCAGGCCCGCAAGGTTCTCGCCGAACGTGGCTTGGCCGGGGTGAGCATCGCCGGCGTGTCCCGCGCGAAGCTCCGCGACGCTCTGACCGGCTCCGCCGACCCGATCCGTCGTCTGCGCTCCCTCTGGATCCTGCAGTCCGCCAATCTCCTCGACGACGCGCTCCTCGCCGCCGCCCTCAAGGACGCCGACCCTTCCGTCCGCGGCTGGTCCGTCCGTCTGATCTCCCAGCAATGGACCGCCGGCGTGCCGGCCCTCGCCGAATTGGCCAAGACCGAATCCTCTCCGCAGGTCCGTCGCGAACTCGCCTCTGCCTTGGGCTACCTTCCGCTCGCCCAGCGCGCCGCAATCGCTGAGCCGCTCCTCGCCCGCGCTGAAGACGCCCAGGATCATAACATCCCGTTGCTCCTCTGGTACGGTATCGAACCGTTGGTCGGCGCCGACGCCGCCCGTGGCCTCGCGCTGGCCGCCGTCTGCCGTCATCCGCAGACGACCGACTTCATCTATCGTCGTCTGGCCAGCGATGCCGGCGCCCGCGCCCAGGTGCTGGCCATCGCCGCGCGCGAGACCGACGTCGCCCGCCGTGCGACGCTCGTGAGCCGTGTGGTCGACGGCGTCCGTCAGGCCGGTTCGTTTGCCGCGCCCGAAGGCTGGGCCGCGTTGGTCGCCGGCCTCCGCCAAGGCGCTTCGCCCGATCTGCTGGCGAACCTCAACGAACTCGATGCCCTCACCGGGGACGAGGCCAGCCGCGCCTATTATCGCGGCCATCTCGCCGACGAAAAAGCCCCGCTCCCGGCCCGTCAGCGCGCCCTCGCCGTGCTCGTCGCCTCGCGCGACCGCGCCGCCGCCCGGGTGATCCACCAGGTGTTCGCCGAGAAATCCACTTCGTCGTTCCGCCGCGCGCTCATCCAGGCCCTCGCGACCGTGGGCGACGCCGAATCGCCGGGCGTGCTGATCGGACGCTTCGCCGTCTTCACGCCCGAGCAGCTGGGCGACGCCGTCGCCGCGCTCGCGGGCAACGCCGCTGGCGGTAAGGCTCTCCTCGTCGCCGTGGCCGCTGGCAAGGTCGACAAGGCCCTACTGTCGCCGCTCGTGGTGCGTCAGCTGAAGTCGCTCGGCGATAAGGAACTCGATACGCAGCTCACCGCCGTCGTCGGCGTGGTCAACGCGACCAAGGCTGATTTCGCCAAGAACAAGGCCAAGTATGAGGCCCTGCTTAATCCCGTGGCCGTGCGCAAGGGCGACATCGCGGCCGGCCGCCAGCTGTTCACCTCGACCTGCGGTATCTGCCATACGTTCGGCTACGTCGGTAACCAGGTCGGGCCCGGACTCGCCGGCTCCAATATCGGTAAGCTCGACTACTTCCTGGAGAACGTCCTCAACCCCAACGGCGTCATCGGCAAGGACTACCAGCTCAACGTCTTTAAGCTCAATAGCGGTGCCACCATGAGCGGTATCGTCCAGTTCGAGGACACGCAGTCGTTCCGCCTCGCGCTACCGGGCGGCGTGAAGTTCACGATCGCCAAGGGCGAGGTCGAGAAGCGCGAGACCCTTGCGGTGTCGCTCATGCCTGAGGGCCTGCTCGACGCGCTGACCAAGGAGCAGGTGATCAACCTCGTGGCTTACCTGCAGTTCCCTGACGGCTTTCCCCTCACCGCGCCGGGCGTCTGGCGTCTCGAAGGCGCCATCGAAGGCGAAACCTTGAAGGTACTCGCCATCACCGGAGGCAAGGCCGCCAGCCAGAAGATGGGTGGATTCAAGGCCAGCCGCTGGAGCGGCAACGACCACCTCTGGTGGACCGGCGGCAAGGTCGGCGACACGCTCACGCTCGCGCTCCCCGTCGCCGCGAAAGGCACTTATGAAGTGAAGTTCGTCGGCACCAAGGCCCATGACTACGGCCAGTTTGAACTCCGTCTCGACGGTAAGCTGCTCGGTGACGAGGCCTATGATTTCTACAACGTGGCCGAAGTCGTCACCACCGGCGAACTCAATGGCGGCCGCCATGAACTCGACGTCGGCGTACACCGCCTTGAGATTAAGATCCTCGCCCCCAATCCCGCCGCCACGCCAAGGAATATGTTTGGGTTGGATTATGTTAAGTTGGAGAGGAAGTGAAATAGGGTTAGGGCCAGGGCTTGGGCCAGTGAGATAGCTTTAGGGCTAGGGCTTGGGCTAGGCTAGGGGTAACGATTCAGGGAAAAGATACCTTCGTATGTGGGTTGCGATGGTGTTCCGCGGCCATTGCGCTAAGTCATGGAAGCTCGCGGACTCGATCAATTTATCGCCTGGCAGAAGTCGGTCGCGATGGCTGCTGATATTATTCGTTTCAGCCAACGTTCCGAGTTGTCCAGGCATCCGTGGTTCTGCGATCAGATTCGGAGAGCTGCGTTGTCCGTTCCGAGCAATATCGCGGAAGGTTATGAAAGGAGAGGGGAGAAGGACACTCCTCGGTTTTACCTGATCGCCATGGGGTCGTGCGCAGAGGCGAAGACGCAGCTACGTGTGGCGGTCCATGCTCAGCTTATAGGCGCAAGTGAGGCAGCGCCGCTCTGCAACTCTTGCGACGAAGTTATGCGGCTACTGAGCGGTGCCATCAGGGCTCGGAGGATGGCGTCTGGAAACCAGCCCTAGCCCTAGCTCTAGCCCTCCGCGCGCGTCAGCGCGCGGTCAAAAACCCGCGCCTTTGACCTTGGTCTTCACGCGTAGGAGTCGATCCTTGGAAGTGATGTAGAGGGTGTGGCCGTCGTCGCCCCAGGCGAGGTTCGCCGTGGGCTGGCCGCAGAGGATGGAGCCGAGGTGCTTGCCTTCGGGGGTGATGATCAGGATGCCGCCGGGACCGCTCGTCCAGATGTTGCCGTTCACGTCGAGCTTCATGCCGTCGCAACCGCCTTGGCGTTCCTTGCTCTTCAGCTTGGCGGCGACGAACACGTCGCGTAGGCCGGAGCCATCGAGGCCGCAGAGCGCGACGCGGGTACTCTTATTGTCCGAGATCGCGAGGTAGAGGGACTTCTGGTCGAGGCTCAGCGCGATACCGTTCGGCCACTGGACTTCCTTGGTCACGAGGGTGACTTTGCCGTCGGTCGACAGTTTGTAGACGCCATGATAAGGGGTCTCGGTCTTCTCGCCCTTGGGCACGCCGTAGGGCGGGTCGGTGAAGAAGACGCTACCATCCTTGGCCACGCAGAGATCGTTCGGGCTATTGAAGCGGACGCCGTCTTGGTTCTTGGCCGCGAGCACCTGGAACTTACCGTCACCGCCGAGGCGCGCGATGCGACGCGTGCCGTGCTGGCACAGTAGCATATTGCCTTGGTTGTCGACGCTCAGTCCGTTGGAGCCTTGGTTGGCCGAAGTCTCGTCGGTGCCACTGGGCTTGAGGAAGATGGAGGCCATCGCATCGCCTTCAATCCACTGATAGGCGGTATTGTTCGGCACGTCGGAGAAGACGATGCGTCCTTTATACCACACCGGACCCTCGGCCCAGGTGAAGCCGGTCGCGAGCGTCTCGATCTTGGCGCTACTGTCTAGGAGTGCATCCAGGGCAGGATCGAGCTTCTCGATGGATTGCTTGGGGCCTTCGGCGGCGAAGGTCGTCAGGACGGAGAGGAAGAAGGCGGGGAGGAACTTCATGGGGAAATGGGTAGGGGGTGATTAGGAGGAGGCAAACTAAAGGGTGGTGAGGGCGGATAGCGGTTGGCGGATAGCGGTTGGGAATACAGACGAACAAGGGAGACGGGGGCATAAGGTAGGGACGCGACGGCGTCGCGTCCGTGGGCGGACGGAGGTTGGCATGGTCGGAAGCGTCTGCCCGGGATGTCGAACACGCCTCGGCGAACGGCGGCCATGGCAATGGCCGCCCTACCCGAGGCAGGCACTACCCCGTTACTCGATACTCCATACTCTCAACCTTCAGCCCTCCCAAGTCTTGCCCCTCCCGCCAAAACCCTCCTTCCTCATCCTTCGTGAAAGCCCTGCTCCTCACCGAATATAAGAAGATGTCCTACGTCGACGTGGCCGATCCGGTCTGCGGTCCCGACGACGTCCTCATCCAGGTCCGCGCCTGCGGGATCTGCGGTTCCGACATCCACGGCTACGACGGCTCCACGGGTCGCCGTATCCCGCCCCTCGTCATGGGCCATGAGGCGGCGGGCGTCATCACCGGCGTCGGCGCCGCCGTAAAGGGCTTCGCTCCGGGAGACCGCGTGACCTTCGATTCGACCGTGTTCTGCGGCGAGTGCGTCCACTGCCAGCGCGGCGACGTCAACCTCTGCGACAACCGCCAGGTCCTCGGCGTCTCCTGCGGCGACTACCGCCGCCATGGCGCGTTCGCCGAGTTCGTCACCGTCCCCGCCCGCATCCTGCATAAGCTTCCCGCCGAACTCGGGTTCGCCGAAGCCGCGATGATCGAGGCCGTCTCCGTCGGCGTTCACGCCGTCCGCCTTACGCCCGTCGCCCCGGGCGACACCGCCATCGTCGTGGGCACCGGCATGATCGGCCTCCTGACGCTTCAGGCCGCCAAGATCGCGGGTTTTGCGCAGGTCATCGCCGTCGACACCGAGGACTCGCGCCTCGCCGTCGCCAAGGAACTCGGCGCCACGCACAGCTTCAATCCCAAGACTGGCGGCGACCTCACGGAGTTCGTTAAATCGCTCACCAAAGGGCAGGGCGCCGACGCCGCCTTCGAGTGCGTCGGCCTCAACGCCACCGTCCTTTCCGCGATCCACGCCGTGCGCAAGGGCGGCACGGTCACGCTCGTCGGTAACCTCACGCCGAAGACCGAGCTCCCGCTCCAGGTCGTCGTCACCCGCCAGCTTCGCCTGCAGGGTTCCTGCGCCTCCGCCGGCGAAATCCCGCGCTGCATCGAGCTGCTCGCCACGAAGCAGATCAAGGTCGACAAGATCATCTCCGCCGTCGCGCCGCTGGCGCAGGGCGCCGAGTGGTTCGCGAAGCTCTACGCCGGCGCTCCCGGCGTGATGAAGGTCATCCTCGCCCCTCAGGTCTGACCCATAGAATCAATGGCTTTCTTCGATCTCACCGGCAAGGTTGCCTTCATCACCGGCACCAGCCGCGGCCTCGGCCAATACTTCGCCCGCGCCCTTGCGCAGGCCGGCGCCGATATCGCGATGTCGAGTCGCGACGCTTCCAAGCTCGCCCCGTTCCGTAAGGAGATCGAGGCCCTCGGTCGCCGCACCTGCGGCGTCGACCTCGACGTCCGCGATCACGATAGCATCAAGGCCGCCGTCGCTTCAGTAGAGAAGCAGATGGGGCGTATCGACATCCTTGTGAACAACGCCGGCTGCAACGCGCGCAAGCCCGCCCTCGAGGTCACGTGGGAGGACTGGAACATGGTCCTCGATACGAATCTCCGCGGGACGTTCTTCACGTCGCAGGCCGTCGCGCCGGGGATGATTGCCCGTGGCTACGGACGCATCGTGAACATCGGCTCTGTCACCTGTGTCGCGGGTTACGCCGGCCTCGCGCCCTATGGCGCCAGCCGCGGCGGCGTCAAGCAGCTCACCATGAGCCTCGCCGACGACTGGGGTCGCCATGGCGTCACCGTTAATTGCCTCGCGCCAGGCTGGTTCAAGACCGCCCAGAACGCGGTGCTGTATGAGAATCGCGAGTGGGTCGACTACCTCTGCGATCGCATCCCGCTCAAGCGCCCCGGCGCGCCGGACGACCTCGCGGGCCCGGTCGTCTTCCTCTCTTCCGAAGAGAGCCGCTACGTCACCGGCCAGACCTTGTTGGTTGACGGGGGCATCAGCACAGGTGCTACTCGTGCCACGGTCGCCCCGCCGAAAC